>Ga0228657_1000950_pt1 | contig 10786 bp, 9 predicted proteins | sample 70DmetaG_FD_182743 | JGI IMG/M metagenome (GOLD analysis project Ga0228657, IMG submission 182743) | Seawater microbial communities from Monterey Bay, California, United States - 70D | ecosystem: Environmental > Aquatic > Marine > Coastal | place: USA: California | collected 2016-10-07 | reverse complement strand
GATAAACTGGAGGTAATTCTTCCCAAGCTTTAGCCAGCATTTCGCTAGTGTAATCTTTGATGTTTTTTTCTAAAACCTTAGGCTTTAGTTTATCTGCTTTGGTAAAGACCAATGAAAAGGGAATTTGATTCGCACCCAACCACTGCATAAAGTTTAGGTCAATAATTTGAGGTTTATGTCTTAAATCAATCAATAAAAAAGCATTCATTAATTGCTTTCGCTTCTTAAAATATTCGGTAATGAAGCTCTGAAATACTTTTTTTTGTGTTTTGGAAGCACGTGCGTAACCATAGCCAGGAAGATCAACCAAATACCAATTATCATTGATTAAAAAGTGATTTATCAACTGAGTCTTTCCAGGTCTTGAGGAAGTTTTAGCTAAACGTTTTTTATTACAAATAGAATTAATCAACGAAGACTTTCCTACGTTTGACCTCCCTATAAAGGCGTATTCCGGGAGAAGGGAAGGGGGGCATTTTTCTACATCGGAATTACTGATGACGAATTGGGCGGATTTAATGTGCATGCTTTCTAGAACTTTCTAGCCTCTAGCCAATGCTGAAGAATGGTATTGAATTTTAAAGGGTGTTCCATCATTGGAGCATGACCACACTTATCGATCCAGTAAAGATTAGAATCAGGTAAAAGACTGTTGAATTCTTCTGCAACATTAGGAGGGGTTACATTGTCTTGTTTTCCCCAAATGATAGCGGTCGGAGTTTTCATTTTTGGTAATTCCTTTGCCATATTATGGCGGATAGCACTCTTTGCGAGGGCCAAAGTACGTACAAGCTTGTTTCTGTCATTTACAGACTCAAAAACTTCATCTACTATTTCTTTAGTAGCAATCTTGGGATCATAAAAAACGGCTTCACTTTTTTTCTTGATATAGTCGTAATCTCCACGTTTCGGATAGCCATCACCAAGGTTATTTTCATAAAGACCTGAACTACCAGTAAGTACAAGTCCTTTGACTAATTCGGGATGATTTTTTGTAAAGAGTAAGCCTACATGACCTCCTAACGAATTTCCCAAAAGAATTACATCTTTAAGCGCTCTGTGAGAGATAAATCCATAGAGAAATTGAGATAATGATTTAACGGAAGTATTTAAAATAGGCAAGCTGTAAACAGGAAGCTCGGGTATGATTATTTGATATCCGTTATTCGGAAAATGATCTAAGACCCCCTTAAAATTGCTCAAACCACCCATCAAGCCGTGAAGAATTATTAAAGGTTGTCCCTTGCCTGACTCTATATAACGGTATTCTTCATCCTGTATGATCTTATTCATTATGCCCTGTTCCTCCATTTTTTTACTGTCCAAATATAGACAATTACATTTTAGTGTTGCTTTTTATTTTTTTTCAAAAAAAATGACCAAATCTAGAAAGTAGTGGTAAAACTTATCAACAATGTGGTAAATTGTGGTAAAAAGTGGTAAATATCAATTATATTTGATACAAATCAATTTAAAACGTTGCAACACCTCATTGGAACATACGAATGTAAAGCAGATGCCAAAGGCCGGATCATGACGCCGATCGCCATTAAAAAGCAATTGGCTAATGTCATCACAGGTGGATTTGTTTTGAAAAGAGCTGTATTCAATCCTTGTTTGGAATTATATCCAATGAATGAATGGATCAAATTGATTGAGCGAGTCAATGGTTTGAATCGATTTAACAAAAAGAACAATGATTTCATTCGGCGTTTTACTGCAGGGGTAAAAACGGTAGAGATGGATGTTTCAGGACGATTACTGATACCAAAAGACTTGATTAAACACGCACAGATTGGGAAAGAGATTGTTATATCATCAGCAATCAACATCCTTGAAATTTGGGATAAATCGCTTTATGAGAAAGCGATAGATGAAGCTACCCTTGATTTTGGGGATTTAGCTGAAGAAGTTATGGGAGATAAAAATGATGACACAATATCATAATTCAGTTTTGCTCAAAGAGGCACTTCAGGGGCTAAAGATCAAACCTGAAGGGATTTATGTTGATGTTACATTTGGAGGAGGAGGTCATTCCCGAGCCATACTTGAGGAGTTAAATTCGGAAGGAAAGCTCTTTGGGTTTGATCAAGATGCAGATGCGTCCAAAAATGCCCTAAAAGATGATCGGTTCACCTTTGTAGCGGCAAACTTTAGTTACCTCGCACAATATTTAAAATTTTACAAAGTAAGTGCCGTTGACGGAATTCTTGCGGACTTCGGAGTTTCTTCTCATCAATTTGATAAAGGGTCCCGAGGATTTTCTATCAGAAAGGAAGGAAGGTTAGATATGCGGATGAATCAATCTCAAACATTAAATGCCTATCAAGTTCTTAATGAATATTCATCAGAACAACTGGCACAAATATTTTCTCAATTCGGGGAATTGAGAAACGCTAAAAAAATTGCTAATAAGCTAGTAGAAGTGAGATCCGAAAACAATATAGAAATGACTACAGATTTAATAAAAGCAGTTAAATCACTGATACCTCAGAGATTTGAGAATAAAATATTAGCTCAAATTTTTCAGGCAGTTCGCATAGAAGTCAACCAAGAGCTGGAGGTTTTAAAAGCTTTTTTAGAGCAAGCAAATTCAGTACTAAAGCCCAAGGCTAGATTAGTTTGTATTTCTTATCATTCATTGGAAGATCGAATCGTGAAGAGGTTCTTCAAAACAGGAAGCTTTGAAGGGAATGAAGAAAAAGATTTTTATGGTAATTCCTTAAGCCCTTTATTAAAAATAGGAAAGTTACTTGTTCCTAGTGAAGGTGAGATTCAAGAAAATTCTAGAGCTCGTAGCGCTAAATTAAGAATAGCCGAAAAAAGATGAAAAGTTTAAGATCCATACTCAACATAGATTTTTTGGTAAAAGAGGATGCCTTAAAAAATTGGCGTATGATTCTTTTTCTTTCGGCATTGGCTGTGATAATGATCTCCAGTGGTCATAGTGCTGACAACAAGATATTTAAAATAGCAGCACTTAATACCGAGATAAAAGCATTGAAAAGTGATTTTATAGAAGCAAAAAAACAATTGCTAGTTTTAAAGAAAGAATCTACAGTTACCCGTCTTTTGGCTGATAAAGGCTTAAGACCTGCAACCCAACCTCCAATTAAAATTACAGTCACTAATGAATGATCAGCAAAGCTTTTCTAGAGGGTTGATGCAGCGATTTTACTTGCTTGCAAGTTTGCTTTTTGTTTTTGCATTGGTATTAATAGGTAAACTCATCTATATACAATTTTATGAAAGCGCAGAAGGACTTGGTTTAGATCCAGAAGGGCTGGTAAAAAATGTGGTTTTAGAACCCAGTAGGGGAAATATTTATGCTGTAGATGGAAACATCCTTGCTACGTCCATTCCACGTTATGAATTGCATTGGGATGCTGTTACTCCATCTGCGCATTTATTTAAAACGAATAAAAAAGCCCTAGCAGATTCTATGGCTTTAGTTGGAGGTAAAAACGCTACCCAAATCTTAAAAAATTTAGAAAAGGCTAGAAGACAAAAGAATCGTTACTGGCTAGTTGATAAGGATTTGTCCTATTCGGAATACCAGCGCTATAAAGGCTTTCCTGTTTTTAATCAAAATGTATATCGGGGAGGGTTAATAGTTGAGCAGGAAATCAAGCGAGAGCACCCACTAGGCAAAATTGCAGAGCGAACTATAGGATACGAAAAGCAAGATAAAGACGGAACTTTTTTTCGGGTAGGACTAGAAGGTGCTTTTTCAGAATACCTAAGAGGAGATCCAGGTTTACGACTCAAACAAAAAATAGCCAATGGACAATGGAAGCCCATTAGCGACTCCAACGAAAAAGAGCCCACAGAAGGCTATGACCTTTACACAACTCTTGATGTAAATATTCAAGACATAGCGCACAATGCTCTGTTATCCCAATTGGAAGAGTTTGAAGCAGAACACGGAACTGTAGTAGTAATGGAGGTGAAAACAGGAGCAATTAAAGCCATAGCAAACCTGGGAAGAACAGAGCAGGGAAAGTATTTCGAAAAATTAAACTATGCAGTAGGAGAAGCGCACGAACCAGGGTCAACTTTCAAGCTGATGGGAATGATTGCTGCATTGGAGGATAAAGTCATCGATCAAAACTCTCTTATAGAAACGGGTAATGGAGAGATGATGTTTTATGGGAAATACAGAGTTAAAGATTCTAAAAGAGGAGGATATGGAACACTAACAGCGGCCAAAGCATTTGAAGTTTCATCCAACGTAGGTCTCGTAAAGATTATTTACGATAACTATAAAAACGAACCCAAAAAATTTGTTGACCGGCTTTATAATATGGGGATAAATAAGCCTTTAGGATTACCTATTCGAGGAGAAGGGCTTCCTAAGATTCCATACCCTACCGATACTGACTGGGATGGTTTGGACCTGCCTTGGATGGCCTACGGTTATGGAGTTAGTCTAACTCCTTTGCAAACATTGACTTTTTATAATGCCATAGCAAATAATGGAGAGATGGTTAAGCCTCGGTTTTTAAATAAGATTAGCAATTTCGGAACGGCTCCTACAAAAGTTTTTTCAAAAAAAGTATTAAATCCTTCAATCTGTTCTCAAGAAACCCTAAACAAGGTCCAACAGATGATGTTTAATGTTGTTGATAAAAAATGGGGAACAGGATATAGTATAAAAGATTCCATGCTTACGATGGCAGGGAAAACAGGAACGTGTCAAGTTGATTATACCACAGATGAAGTTCAATATATCTCAAGCTTTGTGGGTTATTATCCAGTAGAAGAACCAAAATATTCTTGTATAGTAGTCATTCACAAGCCAAATAAAACTAAGGGTTATTATGGTGCTACAGTAGCGGCTCCTGTTTTCAAGACTATTGCAAAGAAAATATTTAACGACATTCCTTATGAGGTAAAAATCAACTCAACGGATTTGGCAGTCTTGGATCAAGAAAAAAAGGTCCAAGAAGATGAAAAGGTAATGCCTAACCTTGCTGGGTTAAGTAAAAAATTGGCTTTAGAAATCCTAGAACGTAAAGGTTTTAAAGTTTTAGTAAAAGGGACTGGGCTAGTTAGAACGCAAAGCCCCAAGGCAGGAACACCTATTCAAAAACAACAAAAAATCATTTTAGAGCTATCGTGAAAACCTTAAAAGATTTATTGTATAAAGTGGCAATTGAGGGGACTTCAGGTACTCCTTCAGTAAGAGTCAACTCATTAAGCTTTGACAGTAGAACTATAAAGAAGGGGGGACTGTTTATTGCGCAAAAAGGAGTTCAATTAGATGGTCATGATTATATCTCGCATGCTATTGATAACGGAGCTCAAGCCGTTGTATGTGAATCGTTGCCCAAAGAACGAGAGGATGGAGTCACTTATGTCGTAGTAGCTAATGCATCAAGGGCATTAGGAATTATCGCATCAAACTTTTTCGACAAGCCATCCGAGAAATTAAAGTTGATTGGAATTACAGGAACAAATGGTAAAACCTCTGTTGCTTCCTTGTTGTACGAGCTCTTTACAAACGAAGGCTATGATTGTGGTTTGTTATCTACAGTTAAAATAAAATATGTTAAAAAGGAAATGGATAACACCCGTACCACGCCCGACGCTATTGCTATAAATCAACACCTTCAAGCGATGGTTGAAAAGGGAGTTACTTTTTGTTTTATGGAAGTTTCTTCTCATGGAATCGCACAACACCGAACAGAGGGTTTGGAATTTGCGGCTGGGGTTTTCACTAACCTCACTCATGAGCATTTGGATTATCACGGAAATTTTAAAATCTACAGAGATACCAAAAAACACTTTTTTGATGGACTCTCTAAAAAGGCATATGCCCTAACTAACTTAGATGATAAAAATGGGAGTTTTATGTTGCAGAATTGTGTGGCAAAGAAATTCACCTATGCCATCCGGCAACATGCAGATTATAAAACCCAGATATTGGAATGTCAATTTTCTGGAATGCTGCTCAAAATCCAAAACCAAGAGGTTTGGACAAGTTTAGTTGGAAATTTCAATGCTCAGAATCTTTTAGCTGTTTTTGCTGTAGCAGACCTTTTTGAAGTTCCCCAGTTGAATATTTTAAAGCATATAAGTCAATTAAAGAGTGTTGAAGGAAGATTTCAAGCTTTTCAAAATAATAATAGAGTTACAGTAATTGTGGATTATGCTCATACCCCGGATGCATTGGAAAATGTTTTAGAAACTATAAATACTATTCGAACTCGAAATGAAACCTTATTTACCCTTTTAGGATGTGGTGGTAACAGAGATCAAGATAAACGTCCTATTATGGGTCAGAAAGCTGCCGCACTGAGCGATAAAGTAATTTTCACATCGGATAATCCTAGGGACGAATACCCTGCAGAAATTATCGCCCAAATGATCGATGGAGTTTCTGCGGAAGACTTTAAGAAAACGCTAAAAGTAACTCTTAGGGAAGAGGCCATTGCAATGGCGGGACAGTTAGCACAACCTGGAGATATTGTTTTAATCGCAGGAAAAGGGCATGAGCCTTATCAAGAAATCCAAGGAAAACGGTATCCCTTCAACGATTTAGAAGTAGCACAACAAATATTTTTAAATACTTAATTCATGCTGTACAATTTATTTGAATTCTTAGAACAACAATACCAATTGCCTGGTGCCAGTGTGTTTCAATATATTTCATTTAGAGCAGCATTTGCGATCATTTTATCTATGGGCTTTTCAATGCTTTTTGGAAAGCGCATTATCAATTATTTAAGAAGTCAACAAATTGGAGAGTCTGTTAGAGATTTAGGACTTAAAGGACAAAAAGAAAAAGAGGGAACGCCAACTATGGGAGGCTTAATTATCATCTTTAGTACGCTTATTCCCGTTTTACTTCTGGCAAGACTTGACAATATTTACATCACATTGTTAATCATCACTACGATTTGGATGGGTTTAATCGGATGGTTAGACGATTATATCAAAATATTCAAGAAAAATAAAGAGGGACTTCAAGGAAAATTTAAAATTGTTGGACAAGTAATTCTTGGAGCTTTTGTGGGTTCAATTCTTTTTTTCCATCCTGACGTAAAAGTTCGTATCCAGATGGACCCTAAAGAAAATATTATTGAAAATACTGTTGAGAATTTTCAAAAAACAGAAGACATAAAAGCAACATTAACAACAATTCCTCTTCTTAAGAATAATGAATTCGATTACCACAGTTTAATTTCTTGGCTAGGGGTGGCTTCAAAATACACTTGGTTAATTTTTATTCCAATAGTAATATTCATCATTACTGCGGTTTCAAACGGAGCCAACCTTACCGATGGCATAGACGGTCTCGCTGCGGGTATATCTGCGATAATTGTTTTTGCACTAGCTGTATTTTCATGGGTCTCGGGGAATGTAAATTTTGCTTCTTATTTGAACATCATGTACATCCCAAATGTAGGAGAGATTGCGGTCTTTATCTCAGCTTTTTTGGGAGCCTTGATCGGTTTTCTTTGGTTTAACACCTATCCAGCTGAAATATTTATGGGAGACACGGGTAGTTTAACCCTAGGGGCAATTATCTCTGTAATTTCAGTAATCATTAGAAAAGAATTGCTAATCCCACTGCTTTGTGGAGTGTTCTTTATAGAAACGCTATCCGTCATTCTACAAGTCAGCTATTTTAAATATACAAAAGGAAAAACGGGAATCGGAAAGCGAATTTTTAAAATGGCACCATTACACCATCACTATCAGAAGCTAGGATTTCATGAAAGTAAAATTGTAGCCCGTTTTTGGATCGTTGGAATTGTTTTAGCCGTGCTCACCATTGTAACTCTTAAACTCAGATAATGGGAAAAAAACTAGTCATTTTGGGAGCTGGTGAAAGCGGAATAGGCGCAGCCCTTTTAGCTAAAAAGAAGGGGTTTGATGTTTTCATTTCTGATCAAAAGAAGATTGATCAAGAACTACAAGAGTTATTGAATAAAGAGGGCATTCAATGGGAGGCAGGACAGCACTCTATTGAAGTGATGTTAGCGGCACAATTTGTTGTTAAAAGTCCAGGGATCCCTTTTGATATTCCATTAATAGAAGCCCTTAAAAAACACGGGAAAATCATTCTGTCAGAAATTGAATTTGCGGCGCAACACACCTCTGCTACACTTATTGGGATCACAGGAACTAACGGTAAGACCACCACAACTCTACTCACTTATCAAATCTTAAAAGACGCTGGACTTAATGTGGGTATCGCAGGAAATATAGGGAATAGTTTTGCTTTACAAGTGGCAGAGCATGATCATGACTTTTATGTGCTTGAAATAAGCAGTTTTCAACTAGATGATATTCAAGATTTTGCTCCGCACATTGCTGTGATCACCAACATCACTCCGGATCATCTTGACCGTTATAATTATCGTATTGAAGATTATATAGCGGCGAAAGTTAAGATTTCAAAAAATCAAAGCACCAAGGACTTTTTATTGTTTAATGCGGAAGACCCTCTTCTCAGTGAGGCTTTAAAATCAAATCAATTAAAAGCTAAAAAAATAGCATTAGCGACCCCTTTAGGCAGGGAAGGAGTATATGCTGAAAAAGATCAAATAATAATTCAAACGAAAAATAATAAAACTATGATTAATTCTTCTCAATTTCCACTTTTTGGAAGGCACAATTTACTTAATGCGATGGCTGCTTCTACTGTAGCGAGCTTGCTCGAAATAAGTAAAGATTCTATAAGGGAAAGTTTATCTCACTTTAAAGGTGCCCCACACCGAATGGAGAAAGTCCTCAGTATTCAAAGGGTACAATACATAAATGATTCCAAGGCTACAAACATCAATGCTACTTTCTTCGCTATTGAAAGTATTGACACTCCTTTAATTTGGATAGTAGGTGGAGTGGATAAAGGGAACAATTATGAAGAATTACTTCCCTTAATTCGTGAAAAAGCAAAAGCTATTATTTGTCTTGGTGTGGATAATGAAAAATTAAGAAACACTTTTGAAGGGTTAAGTGAAATTTTTATCGAAACACAGGCAATGAGTGAGGCTGTAAAAATTGCGCATAAGATTGCAGTGCCTAAAGATACCGTTTTGCTTTCTCCAGCATGTGCAAGTTTTGATTTGTTTAAAAATTATGAGGATCGAGGGGATCAGTTCAAAAATGCTGTTAGAAATTTATAATAGATGTTACAAGCACTAAGAGGAGATAAAGTACTGTGGGGAATTTTAGCCTTGTTGGCTGTCTTTTCCTTTTTACCTGTTTTTAGCGCAAGCTCAAATCTAGTTTATGTCGTTGGCAAAGGAACCCCTTGGGGATATCTCATTAAACATTTTGTGATATTAACTATTGGTTTTGTACTGATGTTTTCAGTTCACAGAATACCCTTTCAGTATTTTAAAGGGATTTCAATATTGATGCTTCCAGTAGTGGTACTCTTACTTATATATACTGCTTCTCAAGGGACTGTCATAGCCGGGGCTAATGCTAGTAGATGGATACGAATACCCATTATTGGCTTGAGTTTTCAGACTTCAACTTTAGCCTCTGTTGTATTAATGATTTATGCAGCAACATATCTTTCAAAACTCAAAGAAGCCACCCCAACATTTAAAAGTTCTCTACTCCGTTTTTGGCTTCCAGTATTTGTCGTAGTTCTACTTATTTTTCCTTCGAATTTATCTACAGCGGCTTTGTTGTTTTCTATGGTCCTCATGTTGGCTTTTCTAGCAGGTTATCCCCTGCATTATTTGTTTACGATTATTGGTGCTGGAGTGGTAGCTGTTCTTCTTTTTTTTCAGTTGATTAAGGCTTTTCCAGGTGCTTTTCCCAATAGAGTTGATACATGGATGAATCGAATAGAAAATTTTAGAAGTGGAGAAAGTCCAGATGGTAATTACCAAGTTGCAAGAGCTAAGACTGCAATAGTTTCAGGAAAAATCTTTGGTTTAGGTGCAGGAAAAAGTAGGATGAAAAACTTTTTACCGCAAAGCTCTTCAGATTTTATTTATGCAATAATTGTTGAGGAATTTGGTCTTTTGGGTGGGGTAGGTCTTATTTCGCTGTATCTGCTATTACTCTATAGAGTAGTTGTAATTTCTTATAAAACCACAAGTACTTTCGGGAAGTTAACAGTTATTGGACTGGGTATTCCTATTCTATTTCAAGCTTTTATAAATATTGGAGTCGCATTACAAGTGCTTCCAGTAACGGGTCAAAATTTACCTATGATCAGCAGTGGTGGAACTTCGGCTTGGATGACCTGCATTGCCATGGGAGTGATTTTGAGTGTTAGTGCAAAAGTAGAAGTAGAAGAACAATTGGATTTCGATGAAAATAATCCCTTAAATGTGTTGAGTGAAAGCATGTAAACTTATCATATCAGGTGGGGGAACAGGAGGACATATCTATCCTGCGATAGCAATTGCATCAGGTTTTAAAAAAATCTATGTTGATGCAGAGATATTATTTGTAGGAGCTTTAGGGAAAATGGAGATGGAAAAAGTACCCCAAGCCGGTTTTCCAATTAAAGGGCTTTGGATAAGTGGATTTCAGCGTTCTCTAGCGCTTCAAAATTTGATTTTTCCTTTTAAACTTCTGGTGAGTTTATTGCAGGCATTACTTGTACTTAAAAGCTTTAAGCCCGATATGGTCGTAGGAACTGGTGGATTTGCAAGTGGACCTTTATTGCAAGTTGCCCAATGGCTACGATTACCTACACTGATTCAAGAACAGAATTCTTATCCCGGAGTAACTAACCGGATATTGAGTTCTAAAGTCGATCGAATATGTGTCGCTTATCCTAAAATGGACCGCTTCTTTCCTAAACATA
>Ga0228657_1000929_pt1 | contig 10952 bp, 9 predicted proteins | sample 70DmetaG_FD_182743 | JGI IMG/M metagenome (GOLD analysis project Ga0228657, IMG submission 182743) | Seawater microbial communities from Monterey Bay, California, United States - 70D | ecosystem: Environmental > Aquatic > Marine > Coastal | place: USA: California | collected 2016-10-07 | reverse complement strand
TCTGTCTTCATAGTTCTCAAACAAATCAAAACTTGCACAGGCTGGAGATAATAATACAGTATCTCCGGGTTGTGATAATTTGTACGCAACTTTAACTGCTTCCTCTGCACCTGCGGTTTCAATCATCATGTCCACTATGTTATAAAAAATAGACTTTAATTTTTCGTTGTCTTCACCTAAACAAACAATGGCTTTTACTTTCTCTCTAACTAGAGGCAATAAATCTTCATAATCATTCCCTTTATCTACACCACCAACAATCCAAACAGTAGATTGTTCCATGCATTCTAATGCATAGAAAGTAGCATTAACATTCGTAGCTTTTGAATCGTTAATAAATTGAACACCATTCACTTTTTGAACGTTCTCAAGTCGATGTTCAGCTCCCTCAAAATTTGCCAAACTATCTTTAATAGACTGGCTTCTTACATTTAATAATTGAGATGCTAGGGCTGATGCCATAGTGTTTTTTACATTATGTTTTCCTTGTAATTTAAGATTAGATATACTCATACTAAATTCTTCTTTATTTAATTTTATTACTATTGTATCTTCTTTTAAAAATGCACCATCATTAACTTCTTTTTGTATAGAAAAAGGAACTAATTGAGCATTAATTTTGTGATTATTTATCCATTTATTTATTGTGCTGTCATCTGCATCATAAATCAAAAAATCATCTTTTGTTTGATTTTTTGTAATTCTAAATTTTGATGTAACATAGTTGTTAAAATTATACTCATATCGATCTAAATGATCGGGACTAATATTGGTTATTATTGCAATATGAGGTCTAAATTTTACGATTCCATCTAATTGAAAACTACTTAACTCTATCACATACTTATCGAAGCTTTGTTCTGTAACTTGTTGAGCAAAACTCTTCCCGATATTACCTGCAATACCAACATTAAAATTTGCTGCTTTTAGCAGGTGATGTGTTAAAAGTGAAGTTGTTGTTTTTCCGTTAGATCCAGTAACTCCAATAACAGTTGCCTCTGTGTATTGAAATGCAAACTCTATTTCAGAAATCACTGAAACTTTATTCGCGATCAACTCCTTAACAATTGAAACATTGTCAGGTATCCCTGGACTTTTAACAACTAAATCAGCATTTAAAATATTGGGTACTGAGTGCTGATGTTCCTCAAAATTTATTTCATGATGTAAAAGAACTTTTTTATACTTGCTAGCAATACTTCCTGCATCTGAAACAAAAACTTCATATCCTTTTTGTTTTCCTAAAACTGCGGCTCCAACACCACTTTCTCCTCCACCAAGTATGACTAATCTTCTCATTATTTTTTGCTTCCCATAATTCTAGGAATGGTTATACTATCTTAATTTTAATGTTACTATTGTGAATACGGCTAACAGAATTCCTACAATCCAAAAACGGACTACAATTTTACTCTCGTGATAACCAGATTTTTGATAATGATGGTGTAATGGTGACATTTTAAAAATTCGTCTTCCTTCACCATATTTTTTTCGTGTGTATTTAAAATATGACACTTGAAGAATTACAGATAAATTTTCTACAACAAAAATTCCAGCAAGAATAGGCAATAACAATTCTTTACGAATAGATATTGCTATCACAGCTATAATTCCACCAATGGTTAAACTTCCTGTATCTCCCATAAATACTTGAGCAGGATAAGTATTGTACCACAAAAACCCAATTAATGCTCCTGCAAAGGCTAAAATATAAACCGTCATTTCACCAGAATTTGGTATGTACATGACATCTAAATAATCAGAAAAAATAATATTCCCAGAGACCCAAGCAAAAAGAGCTAAAACAAGAACAATAATTGCTGAGGAGCCTGTTGCTAAACCGTCTATACCATCTGTGAGGTTGGCCCCATTAGAAAAAGTTGCAATGATAAAAATTGTGATAAATATGAAGACTATCCAGCCATATTTTTCATGTCCCTCACCTAAAAAACTCAGAAAATTAGAGTAATCTAATTCATTATTTTTAAAGAATGGAACTGTTGTTTTTGTTGATTTATGAGCCTCACCAAAAACTTGTCGTTTCCCGTCCTTTTGAACTACTTGTTGAGTAATTGGTAACTGTTCCTTAATTGTTACACTATCATTAAAATAAAGTATAGACCCTACTATTAATCCCAAACCTACTTGACCTAATATTTTAAATTTACCTTTAAGCCCTGATTTATCTTTTTTGAATACCTTAATATAATCATCTAAAAATCCTATTAAACCCATCCAAATCGTGGTTATCAAAAGGATGATGATATAAATATTATTCAACTTTGTAAGAAGTAAAACAGGTATCAATGTTGAAAAAATAATAATAATTCCCCCCATTGTTGGAGTCCCTGCTTTTTGAATTTGACCAGCTAAACCCAAGTCTCTTATACTCTCCCCTACTTGCTGTTTTCTTAAAAAATTGATGATTCTTTTTCCATAAATAGAAGAAACTAATAATGCTAAAATAAACGCAGCAGCAGCTCTAAATGTAATGAATTGAAATAGTCCTGCTCCAGGAAAATTAAAATGTGTTTCTAAGTAATCAAATAAATAATAAAGCATACTATTTTTTTAAAAGATTAAAATATTTTTTCACTTCAACCAGGTCGTCAAAATAAAATCGTTCACCATTGATTTCCTGATAATTTTCATGGCCTTTTCCAGCGATTAACAATATATCTCCAGCTTCAGAAAATTTACATGCAGTTTTAATGGCTTGTCTCCGATCTGATATTGTTATTATTTTTATTGAGTTTTCTTGAGTTACTCCTTTTTCCATGTCCTCTAAAATCGTTTCCGGGTTTTCTGTTCTTGGATTATCTGAAGTAAAAATTGATTGGGTACTCAATTGAGAGGCAATATGTGCCATTTTTGGTCTTTTAGTTTTATCTCTATCTCCACCACAACCAATTACTGTGATTAGTTTTTTGTTGTCTGTCCTTATATCATTAATTGTTTCTAATACATTTTTTAAAGCATCGGGCGTGTGAGCATAATCTACTATAGCAATAACTCCATTATCTGAAACAAAAGATTCAAATCGTCCATTTACACTTTCTAATTCACTTACAAATGTTAACGCCTCAAGCTTATCCATTCCCAATTCATAGGCAGCCGCAATAATTGCAGTTAAATTATAGGCATTAAAATTTCCAATTAGCTTAGTCCAAACTTCTACACCGTTTATGGACAATAAGGTTCCTGAGAAACTTTTTTCAATAATTTTTGACTTATAATCTGCTAATGTTTTTAAAGCATATGTTTTCTTTTTAGCTTTTGTGTTTTGGAGCATAACAGCTCCATTTTTATCATCTAAATTGGTTAATGCAAATGCTGTCTTAGGTAAAGAATCAAAAAATATTTTCTTCACATCTCTGTAGGAAGCAAATGAATTATGATAATCTAAATGGTCATGAGAAAGATTAGTGAAAATACCACCCGAAAAGTCTAATCCTGTAATTCTTTTTTGATGAATTCCATGAGAACTAACTTCCATAAAACAATAGCTTACCCCTTGAATTATCATTTGATTTAAATAATTATTTATCGCTACGGAATCTGGAGTTGTATGCGTACTCTCATATGCAATTGTATCCACTAAAACCTGAACTGTAGATATAAGTCCTACTTTGTGGCCAGCTTTTTTATACAATTCATATAACAAAGAGGCTATCGTTGTTTTACCGTTAGTTCCAGTAACCCCAATTAGCTTTAATTTTGATGACGGATTATCATAAAAATTTGAAGCTATAATTGCTAAAGAAGTATTTGAATCATCTACTTGAATGAACGTAACATGAGCTGGTTTTTTTTCAGGTAAAACTTCACAAATAACTGAATTTGCACCCAATTGAATTGCCTTATCTATAAACAAGTGCCCATCTACCGAAACTCCCTTTTGAGCAACAAATAAAGAACCTTCTTTTACTGCTCTAGAGTCAAAATCTATTTGAGTAATTTCCAAATTCGTATCTCCATAAATCGTATTTACAGAAACTTTATATAATATGTCTTTTAATACCTTCAACTAAGACAGATTTAAAATTATAGTTGTTCCTTTTTTTATGGGCGTACCTTCTTTAAGAGATTGACCTCTTACTTTTCCAGTTCCTTTAACCTCTACCAATAACCCAAAATTTTCTAACAACGAAATTGCATCCATGGCTGGCATTCCAGTTACATTAGGAATAATTTCATTATTTTTAATTGATTCTAGTTCAGAGTTAGCATAGAGGTTTACGATACTTTTTGATGAAAAGTTTTCATTAACAATATCATTCTCTATTGGAGTATTCGTATAAATTTTCTGAGCAATCTCCTTAAAAACGGGAGCGGCAACAGTAGCCCCATAATATCCTTTTTTCTTATCAGGGTCATGAATAACTACTATGCAAGAATATTTTGGAACGTCAACTGGAAAAAATCCGGCAAAAGAGGCTACATATCTTTTATTTGAATACCCAGCAGGAATTGTATCACCATTTTTATTAACATGTTTTCCAACATATTTTTTTGCTGTACCCGTTTTTCCAGCCATTGAAAAGTTTGAGGAATAAATAGTTGTAGCAGTCCCTTTTTTAACAACATTTTCCAAGACCTTTTTTAATTTTCTTATGGTTTCAGGCTTAGCAATTTGTGGATTTACAATTTCTTTTTGGAAAGATTTTTTAATTCTATTTTCTCTTCTGAGCTCTTTGATAAATCTTGGCTTTACCATTTCACCATTATTGGCAACAGCATTATAAAACATTAAAGTTTGCAAAGGAGTAACAGCAATACTATAACCCCAAGACATCCACTCTAAACTAATTTTATTCCAACCTGGTGTTCCAGGGTAATAAACTATTGGATTTCCTTCACCTTTTATGGGTAATCCTATTTTTGTTGTAAGTCCATACTTTTCTAGGTGTTCTAAAAATTGTTCCGGGTTATCATCATAATATTTTCGTATTAGTTTAACAATTCCAACGTTGGAAGATACCTCAAAAACTCTTGCAGCTGATATTTCACCATAACCTCCTCTTTGGGAGTCCTCTACTTTTTTTCCATGAATAAATATTCGCCCTTTTTCTGTATCTACTACAGTTGATGTATCAATTTTTTCATCATCCAGAGCAGCCATAAGGCTAGCTAACTTAAATGTGGATCCTGGTTCATGTGATTCCCAAACTGCATAATTTCTTTTTTCATAATATTTACCTTTAGAAGTTCGCCCTAAATTTGAAATTGCTTTTATTTCTCCAGTAGCTGTCTCCATTACAACAGCACAGCCGTGTTCTGCTTCAAAATATTCTAATTGACGAAGCAAAGCATGATGGGTAATATCTTGAATATTTACATCTAAAGTTGTAACAACATCATGTCCGTCTATTGGCTCTTTTTCATTGACATCGTTAATGGGTTTCCATTGTCCTTTTGCTATTTTTTGTTTCCAGCGCAAACCGTCTTCACCCTTTAAATACTCACTAAATGCTCCTTCAATACCTGCATCTCCTCTTGTGTCATGATAACCAATTGTTCTTTCTGCTATTTTACCAATAGGATGAGTTCTTATGGTTTTTTGTTCTGCAATAAAACCACCTCTATACACGCCTAATTTAAAGATTGGAAATTTTTTAATTTTCACATAATCATTGTATCCAAGATCTTTTGCAATCAATAAATATCTGTTCTTTAACCTTCGTGCATTTCGTAGTTTTTTCTCAAAAAAATCAGGCGATTTTCCCAAAAAATTAGCTAAAGATTTAGAGAGCTCACCCACTTCATTATTAAAAATTTCAGCATCTACAGACATTACATCCATTCTAATGTTGAATTTTGACATTGATGTTGCTAGTAAATTTCCATCTGAAGCATATACATTTCCTTTATTAGCCTTAATAGTAAATGGCTTTCTAGTAAGCTCTTTGGAAATTTTGATGTATTTGTCTCCCTGTAAATATTGGATGTCTATGATTCTAAATATAATTAAGGAAAGTAGAATCGTCATAAAAGCAGCTACAATGTAGAATTTTGTAAGTATGCTATTTTTATAACTTATCAAGGTGAAAAAATTTTATTCGTTATTAATTATTTTAATTCTTTTTGGCGGATTCTTTGAGGGTTGTAAACCCATTTTTTTTGCTTTTTGACGAATGCTAGATTCCATTTTCATTCGCATTAATGTTGTTTGAGTATCGATATATTCTGCTCTTAATTCTCTTTTTAGTTTATTTAATTTTGAAATTTCAATCACCTTTTTATCAGTACTATGAGCACTAGATATCATTATTAATAAAAGTGCTACTATAAAAAACATCATTCTCCAATTCTTGAAAGATGATTCATCAATTAGAAAACCTCCTTTTAAAAGCTCATATAAACTTTTCTTAACCTTTAACATTATGTTTTTAATTTAGCCACTCTTAATTTGGCACTTCGAGCTCTATTGTTTTTTCTTACCTCCTCTTGATTTGGAACAATTAACTTTCCTAATTTTATTAAAGGAACATCAATATTTCCATAAAAATCTTTCTCTGGCTCACCTTCAAATAAACCTGTTCTTATAAATCTCTTTACCAATCGATCTTCTAAAGAGTGATAAGAAATAATACTCAGCCTACCTTCTGGTTTCAAAAGATTAGGGGTTTGAATTAAAAACTCTTTCAAAACCTCCAACTCCTCATTTACTTCAATTCTTATGGCTTGAAAAATCTGAGCCAATATTTTATGCTCTTTTGCTTTGGGTAAAAATTTTTGCAATACTTTTCTTAATTGAAAACTAGTCTCTATCTCATAATCTGCTCTTGCCTCTACAATAGCATGAGCAATTGCTCTTGCATTCCTTAGTTCACCATAAGTGAACAAAATATTAGCTAACATCTCTTCAGGATAGGTATTGATAATTTTTTTTGCCGAAACCTTTGAGCTTTGATTCATTCTCATGTCTAACTCACCATCAAAACGAATAGAAAACCCTCTTTCTGCTTCATCAAATTGATGAGATGATACACCTAGGTCTGCCAAAATTCCATCTACTTTCTTTACTCCATAGAATTTCAAGAATCTACCTATATATCTGAAATTCTCTTCAATTAAAATAAACCGATTGTCTTCGATTTTATTTCTTTTTGCATCGAGATCTTGATCAAAAGCAATAAGCTTTCCAGATTCTCCTAAACGACTTAAAATTTCTCTAGAATGCCCACCACCACCAAAAGTAACATCAACATAAACACCATCTTTCTTTATTGCTAAAGCATCTATACTGTCATTTAATAATACTGGATTATGATACTCCATCTACACCAGTATTACCCATTACATCCTCTGCTAATGATGCAAAATCTGATGCCGCATCATCAATTGCTTTTTCATAGTTGTCTTTATCCCAAATTTCTATAATATTGATTGCAGAGGACAATACAATTTGCTTCTGAATCCCAGCAAATTGACATAGGTCTTTAGGAATCAATAACCTACCAGAAGCATCTAATTCAATAAATCGTACACCTGCTGTAAATCTTCTAATAAAATCATTGTTTTTCTTAACAAAACGATTCAAACTATTTACCTTATCCATAACTTCATTCCACTCCTGCATTGGATATAATTCTAAACAAGGCTGAAAAACAGCTCGCTTCAAAACAAAGCCTTCCTGTAAAATAGGTGACAATTGTTTTTTAAAAGCAGATGAAATCATCAATCTACCTTTAGCATCTACCTTACATTCATATGTTCCTATTAAATTTATCAATTGATTTGGTTTGGGCTTGAAATCAAAAATAAAAATTATTTACCACTTTTTACCACTTTTTACCACTTTGTTAATAAATATTAATTTTGGGCTTATTTTTTTTATAAAATTTTAGCGTAAAAGTTGAAAGCTTATCTATTTTTAGTTCAATTTGTTTGTCATAAAAAATAACTACATTTGCCATTAAGCCATACCAAATAAAAAATGACTGAAAGCTTAAAGACTGAGGGGGAGTTTACATATGCTGAAGCCGGAGAAGGAAGGCCTTTAATAGTTCTTCACGGACTAATGGGTGCTTTGAGTAATTTTGATAAAACTTTCGAATATTTTTCTAAAAAAGGATATAAAGTTTTAATTCCAGAATTACCTTTGTACACATTGCCTTTGCTTAAAACTAACGTTAAAAATTTAGCAAATTTTCTTCATGAATTTATTGAGTTTAAAGGCTTAAAAAACGCAACTCTTTTAGGAAATTCTTTAGGTGGGCATATAGCACTATACTATACAAAACATTACCCAAAATATGTTCATTCACTTGTACTTACTGGAAGTTCAGGTTTGTATGAGAAAGCAATGGGTGATAGCTATCCTAAAAGAGGAAACTACGAATACATAGAGCAAAAAACTAAAGAGGTCTTTTATGACCCGGCTATTGCCACAAAAGAACTTGTGGATCAAGTATATGGAATTGTTAACAATCGTATCACAGTATTAAAGACGTTAACTATTGCAAAAAGTGCCATAAGGCATAATATGGCAGGTGATTTACCCAGTATGAATCAACCCACTTGCCTAATATGGGGTAAGCAAGATATGGTGACACCTCCAGACGTAGCTAATGACTTCCATAAACTATTACCTAACTCTGATTTATTTTGGATTGAAAACTGTGGACATGCAGCCATGATGGAAAAACCTGAAGAGTTCAATCAAGTTTTAGAAGCCTGGTTTACCTCTAGAAACATCTAATTCATGAAAATTAAATCCGCAGAGTTTATAATGAGTAACAGTAATGTTACAAAAGCTCCAAAAGATAGAATCCCAGAATATGCTTTTATTGGAAGATCTAATGTAGGAAAATCCTCATTAATCAATATGCTGATGGGTCGAAAAGACTTAGCCAAAACATCAGGAAAACCGGGAAAAACTCAACTTATTAATCATTTTAAAATAAATGATAAATGGTTTTTAGTTGATTTACCAGGTTATGGATATGCTAAAATTTCGAAAAAAAAACGTACAATTTTTCAATATTTTATTGAAAACTACTTCAAAGAGAGAGAGCAACTTGTTTGTACTTTTGTTTTAATAGACTCCAGGCACGACCCTCAAAAAATTGATCTTGATTTTATGAAGTTCTTGGGTAAAAATCAGATTCCGTTTTGTATTGTTTTTACAAAGGCTGATAAACTGGGAAGTTCTAAACTCAACAAACAAATTGTTTCTTACAAAAAGAAATTATTAAACACTTGGGAAACACTTCCAACCTCTTTCATTACCTCATCCTCTAGTGGTTTAGGCAAAGATGATTTTCTAAATTTTATTGCAAGTGTAAATGATGATGTTGCTAGTAATTTTAAATAATTATGCACTCTACAAAAGACACCTTAGAAATTCTTTTTGAAGACAATCACCTATTGATTGTAAACAAAAAATCTGGAGATATTGTTCAAGCTGATAAAACAGGAGACAAACCTTTAAGTGAGGTCGTAAAAGAATATATTAAAGAAAAATATAACAAGCCAGGTGATGTATTCCTAGGAGTGATTCACAGATTAGATAGACCAACATCTGGTATTATTATTTTTGCTAGAACTTCTAAAGCACTAGAGAGACTAAACAAGATGCTTCGAGAAAGAAATGTTTCAAAGACATATTGGGCAGTAATAAAAAACAATCCAAAAAACACAAAAGACACGTTAATACATTTTCTAAAAAAGAATCCAAAGAACAATAAATCTACTGTTTTCAAAAAAGAGGCTGAAGGAAGTAAAAAAGCCATTCTTCATTACACAATTATAAAAAATTTAAAAAATTATTCTATTTTAGAAATTGATTTAGAAACAGGAAGACACCATCAAATTAGAGCGCAACTTTCTTTTATTGGAAGCCCAATCAAAGGAGACCTAAAATACGGTGCATCTAGAAGTAATAAAGATGGTAGTATTCACTTACATGCTAGAAAAATAAATTTTACTCACCCCGTATCAAAAAAAATAATTACAATTATAGCTCCGGTTCCAAATGAAGTAATTTGGAATGCATGTATGTAATGATTATATTTAGAACTATTATTTTAAATATATTTTTGATATGACTACCAGAAGAAAATTTCTTAAAAAAACTATAGCTGGCTCTGCAGCATTTTTTATTGTACCAAGACATGTTCTTGGACGTGGTTTCATTCCACCAAGTGATAAGTTAGGGGTTGCTGCCATAGGTATTGGAGGAAGAGGAGCTGGAAATTTAACCAACAGCTTTGCTTCAAATAATGCTTCTATAGTTGCTCTTTGTGATGTAGATGATAGAAGAGCTAAAACTATAAGAGAACAATTCCCTGAGGCTCCATATATGAGAGATTATAGAGATATGCTAGAAAAGCATCACAAGGATATCGATGCTGTAATTGTTAGTTCTGCAGATCATATGCATTATGTTCAATCTATGGCTGCAATGGATTTGGGTAAGCACATGTATATAGAAAAGCCTTTAACGCATGATATTTGGGAAGCTAGAAAGCTTACAGAGATGGCAGCAAATAAAAAATTGGTGACTCAAATGGGAAATCAAGGTTCTAGTGGAGATGGAACAAGGTGGATTGATGCCGTTGTTCAAGAAGGGGTTATTGGTGAAGTAAAAGAGGTTCATGTCTGGACAAACAGACCTGTTTGGCCTCAAGGAATACCTGTTCCAAAAGACACCATGCCTGTTCCAAAAGAAATTGACTGGAACCTATGGTTAGGAACTGCACCATGGCGAGAATATCATGAAGCTTTTATGCCAACCAGATGGAGAGGATATTGGGATTATGGTACAGGTGCACTGGGAGATATGGGATGTCATTTAATAGACGTTCCGTTTAGAGCACTAAAACTAGGCTACCCTACCTCTGTTGAATGTAGTTTAACAAATACCTATCAAGACTTTTTTAAGGAGGTTGTTTACGACGAAACCCCTCCAGCCTCATCAGTTATTCACCTGGAGTTTCCAAAAAGAA
>Ga0228657_1000919_pt1 | contig 11036 bp, 10 predicted proteins | sample 70DmetaG_FD_182743 | JGI IMG/M metagenome (GOLD analysis project Ga0228657, IMG submission 182743) | Seawater microbial communities from Monterey Bay, California, United States - 70D | ecosystem: Environmental > Aquatic > Marine > Coastal | place: USA: California | collected 2016-10-07 | reverse complement strand
AATCTTCATGATCCTGTACAATCAGTACTAAACTTAGCACCCCTGAAGGCCGTGGAAAGAGAAATAAATGTTGTTTTATCAAATTCTTTTGGTTTCGGTGGAACGAATGCTTCTTTGGTAATGGGTAAAGTTATATAATGATTGCACGCCATTTTGCTGCTAACTTCGTAAACTTTTTAATTGTAATCTTTTTGCTTATTGCAAGTTTAATTTATTGGGCAAAAAACCAGTATCAAGATGAAGGCCCATTAAAGTCTGATATCAGCTTTGAAGTGAAAAAAGGTGATATATTTAGAAATGTTTCAGAAGACTTAGCAAAGCAAGGTATTATATCTAACCCAGTAATTTTCAATGTTTGGGCTAGATATGCAAAGCAAGACGAAAATTTAAAATTCGGCAATTATATGATTTCAAGTAAATCCTCGATGTCTGAAGTTCTTTCGCTGATAACATCTGGCAAAGCAATAAATGAACAAATTACCTTTCCTGAAGGTTTTACATCATATCAAATTGTTGAAAGATTAAAATCTAACTTAGAATTAGAAGGTGAAGTAGGGCCCATACCATTAGAAGGAAGTTTAGCTCCAAATACCTATTCATATCAAAAGGGTGATGCGCGGAGAGATATTTTAAAAAAAATGACGGAAATGCAAAAAAATATTATCAACAAAGCATGGACTTCGCGTTCAAATGATTTGCCGTTTAGTAATAAAAAAGAAGCAATAATTATTGCTTCAATTATTGAGAAAGAAACTTCACAAAAAAATGAACTGAAGCTGGTTTCGGGTGTTATTATGAATCGCTTAAAATCAGGTATTCCATTGGGAATGGATTCTACAATTGTATATGAGTTTACAAAAGGTAATCCTAAAAATATGCGATCTATCAAACAATCTGATTTAAAGAGAGATAGTAAATATAATACACGAAAATTTACTGGATTACCTCCTTCAGCCATTGGCAATCCAGGAAAACTCGCAATAGAAGCTGCTCTCAATCCTGAGAAAACAGATTTCTTTTATTTCGTAGCCGATGGATCTGGGGGGCATATTTTTGCAAAAACGTTAAAACAGCACAATATTAATGTTGCAAAATGGCGTAAGATTGAACGTGCCTTAAAAGATTGAGTAATTTTAAAATTAGAGTCTACTGCTAATCATAACTTTTTATAAAAAGAGTTATTTCGACTGCGTGCAATAAGGGTATAGTTCAGTTCTTTGAATGCCAATGTGCAGCCTGGGTAATCTGAATTACGCGATTGTCTTTCTATAACAATTCGTTCTGGTAGTAGGTTTTTTTCTATATTATTAAGAAATGGAACTAATGCTTTATCTTCATGACCCTCAATGTCTACCTTTAAGCCATGAATACTCGTAATTTTTTTATTTTTAATTATGTTTTCTAATGTGTCAATTTTTATATTACCATTTGTATCTTCTGCTATTGAGACAATTGCGGTATCATTTTTTCTGATAAATAAAGATCCTCTCCCAATTTTGTCACTCACTGCACAAGAAGTAACATCAATATTTTCTATGCCTGAAGAAATAATATTAAATGATAATCTTGATTTCATTAAAGGGTTTGCATCAATCGATATAACAGTACCACTTGGTGAAGCTTTAGCAAACGGTTGTGAATAGAGCCCAATATTAGACCCTAAATCTATAAAATTTGAATTTTGACTAGAGCCTTCTAAAAGAAATTCTATATCATCTGAATTATACTTAGGATCTAACAATATACCGTATTCAATAAGATTATTTCCACCATAAACCCTAAATGCGCATTCCCTGAAATATATATCGAGAGGACCCTTTTGAAGAGACATTATTATTTGGGTGTATTTACTTCTAAATAAACCCCTTTTTAAAAAAGATTTTTTTCCAATATTGATGAGTATTTTTTGAAAGAAATTTGGTGAATATGTACCAAATTCATCTTCTATAAACTCATTATTGTCTGAATATTCATCAGGAGACAATACCCGCCATTTATCATCCAATTTTTTACCTTCAATAAAATATTTAATTATTAAATCCTTGCTAGATTATGTTTTAAGATTGTACAATGTTTTATAAATTTTTTTGCTAAACTTTTTTTAAAAATCACTATATATGGTATTCAATATGGCTAAACTTAAAACCAAAATTCAAAATATAGATCCAGTTTGGGGGCGCATTCAAAATGAAGCCTCAGAGTTGATATTGGCTGAACCGTTAATGGGTGGAATGGTTCATTCAAGTATTTTGCATCATAGCACATTTAGAAAAGCGCTAAGCTATAGGATATCATTAAAATTATCCTCAGAAGAAATGCCAGCTCAAATTTTACGTGAAATTATTGATGAAGTTTTATCTGTAGATGACGCCATTGCTTTGTCTGCAAGAGCTGACATGGTAGCTGTTTTTGATCGCGATCCAGCTTGCCATCAAATGTTGCAGCCAATCCTATTTTTCAAAGGATACCAAGCATTGCAAGCTTATAGGGTTTCTCATTGGTTATGGAAAAATAACCGTAAAGAAATTGCTTATTTTATTCAAATGAGATGTTCAGAAGTATTTGGAGTTGATATCCATCCGGGAGCTGTTTTGGGCTGTGGGATAATGATAGACCATGCTCATTCAATAGTCATAGGAGAAACATCGCGAGTTGGTGATAATGTTTCCATGTTACATTCAGTTACGCTTGGTGGAACTGGTAAAGCTGATGGAGATAGACATCCTACGATCGAAAATGGAGTTTTGATTGGTGCTGGTGCAAAAATATTAGGAAATATTTCCGTTGGATATTGTTCTAAAATTGCAGCAGGGTCTGTCGTCTTAAAGGATATACCTCCATGCAAGACGGTTGCAGGTGTCCCAGCATTGGTTGTTGGCGAGGCTGGATGTGATCAGCCTTCTCAAACAATGGACCAATTGTTTTCAGGTTGTGAAGAAGGCTAATAATTATAAAATCTAATTTTAGTTTTTGTTAGAGTATTTTTTAAACTAACATATTTAATGGGTTTTCAATATAATATGCTATTCTTGCTAAAAATTCTGCGCCTAATGCTCCATCAATTGCTCTATGGTCCACGGATAATGTCATAGACATAATTGTAGCAACGCTTATGTTGCCATCTTCCATGACTATTGGCTTCTTTGTACCTGCACCAACTGCAAGAATTGAGCCGTGTGGAGGGTTTATAACTGCATCAAAATTTTCCACACCCATCATTCCAAGATTTGAAATAGCAAAACTACCACCTTGATATTCTCTAGGTGAGAGTTTTTTATCTCGTGCCTTAGAAGCAAGAGCTTTTATTTCTGAAGATAATGATGAGATTGATTTATTTTCACTATCAAACAAAACTGGAGTGTAGAGGCCTCCTTCAACTGAAACTGCAACAGCAACATCGGATGATTTCATTTGTAATATTCGATCATGAGCCCAAACAACATTTGCTTGTGGTATATCTTGTAAAGCGAGAGAGCTTGCTTTTATTATAAAGTCATTAACAGATATTTTTATTTCCTTATCTGCTAATCCATCATTCATTTCAGCCCGTATCATTAACAATTTATCTAAAGAAACGGATCTACGTAAATAAAAATGGGGTATTGTTTGTTTTGCCTCAGTAAGCCTATTCGCAATAACTGTGCGCATTCCATCAAGGGCTATTTCTTTAAAGCGCCTATCTTTGTAGATATCTTTTATTATTTCAGTTGTTGTTGAACTTGTCATTGATACTGTTGCTGTTTTTTCTAAAAGTTTGATATTGTTTGATTCAACATCAGCTTTTACTATTCTTCCATATGGTCCAGTACCTTTTATATTTGTTAATTCTAAGTTTTTAGATTTAGCTATGCGTCTAGCTAAAGGTGTTGCAAAAACTCTCTCTTTATTAAGATTTTTATTACTATTTTCTAATTTTATAGACGGTTTATTTTCTTCAGTATTTATTGTTTCAATTATATCCTGTTTGTTTCCAGGTTTTTGAACTTCAATATTGGACACATCTTCTCCATCATCTAATAATATAGCAATTATTTCATTTACTTTAACTCCTGTTGATCCTTCAGGAACTAGTATTTTTCCTATAATTCCCTCATCAACGGCTTCAAATTCCATTGTTGCTTTATCAGTTTCAATCTCAGCCATGACGTCGCCACTTTCGACGGTATCACCTTCTTTAACTAACCATTTTGCAAGTGTTCCTTCTTCCATGGTAGGAGAAAGAGCCGGCATTTGTATATTTATTGGCATAATTTTTTTCCTTACCTATATGTTACTTGCTTGACTGCTTCTAAGACTTCTTGAGTTGTAACAAGTGCAAGTTTTTCGAGGTTAGCTGCATATGGCATTGGCACGTCTTTGCCTGTACAATTGATAACGGGTGCGTCTAGGTAATCAAATGCACGTTCCATTATAACTGCAGAAAGATGATTGCCTATTGATGCTACTGGAAAACCTTCTTCAATTGTGACACAGCGATTTGTTTTCTTTATCGAATTTATTAATGTATCATAATCGATAGGTCTAATTGTTCTTAAATCAATTACTTCTGCAGAGATGCCATCTGCCTCTAATAATTCGGAAGCTTCTAGTGCATATTGCATTCCAATACCAAAACTAACCAGAGTAACATCAGAGCCTTCACGCCATATTTTTGCTTTTCCAATTGGTACAGTAAAGTCTTCTAAATCAGGAACGTCAAAACTACGGCCATATAACATTTCATTTTCTAAAAATACCACTGGGTTTGGATCGCGAATAGCAGATTTCAACAGACCTTTTGCATCTGATGCTGAATAAGGCATGACTACTTTAAGCCCTGGGATTTGAGCATACCAGGCAGCAAAACAATGAGAATGTTGAGCACCAACTCTGGATGCTGCTCCATTTGGGCCTCGAAATACCATAGGTGCACCCATTTGACCGCCTGACATGTAAAGTGTCTTTGCGGCAGAATTTATAATATGGTCCATAGCTTGAAGAGCAAAGTTGAAAGTCATAAATTCTACAATTGGATTTAATCCACCAAATGCAGCACCAACAGCAATTCCAGCAAATCCATGCTCAGTTATAGGAGTGTCGATGATACGTTTATCACCAAACTCATCCAGAAGGCCTTGAGAAACTTTGTAAGCCCCTTCATATTCTGCCACTTCTTCACCCATTAAGAAGACATTTTCGTTTGATCGCATTTCTTCTGCCATCGCATCTCGTAATGCATCACGAACTGTGGTTGAAATAAATTTTGTACCATCAGGTATTTCTTCTGACTTTATATCAACTGATTTTGGTTTCGATACAGTATCTATATTTTCTTCAGAAGTGATTTTTTCTGGAGCGACAAATCTATCACTAGTTACATCATCCAATACTTGGGAAGTTTCACTTTCAAGAGCTGAAACATCTTCTCCATCTTCCAATAATAATGCGATGGTAGTATTGACTGAAACATTTTCAGTACCTTCAGGAATTAAAATTTTACCTATAATTCCCTCATCAACGGCTTCAAATTCCATTGTGGCTTTGTCTGTTTCAATTTCTGCCATTATATCACCGCTTTGGACATTATCGCCTTCTTTAACTATCCATTTGGCTAATGTGCCTTCTTCCATAGTTGGTGATAATGCAGGCATAAGGATTTTGATTGTCATAATTTCTCTCCTTAAACCAAAATGTCTGTGTAAAGTTCATTTAAATCAGGTTCAGGGCTTGCTATTGCAAAATCTGCAGATTCCTGAACAATTTTTTTAATATCTTTATCTATAGATTTAAGGTCATCTTGTGTTGCATGGCCTCCCTGAATTAACATTTCTTTTATCATGTCAATTGGATCTTGGTTGTCCTTAATATTTTTGACCTCTTCTTTAGATCTGTATCGGGCTGGATCGGACATTGAATGTCCACGATAACGATAAGTTTTAACTTCTAATACAAAGGGCCCTTTTCCACTGCGACAATGTTCTACTGCTAATTCTCCAGCAGCTTTAACCGCTAGAACATCCATTCCATCTACAACGGCACCTGCAATTCCAAATGCCTCTCCTCTTGTATAAAAGTCAGGTGTTGAAGCTGCACGTTGCAAACTTGTGCCCATAGCATATCTATTATTTTCTACTACAAATATTACTGGAAGTTTCCATAAAGCAGCCATATTAAAGCTTTCGTATACTTGCCCCTGGTTTGCAGCACCATCTCCAAAGTATGTAAAAGAAACCGTATCCTCTCCACGATATTTATTAGCTAAGGCCAATCCAGCGCCAATAGGAACTTGAGCTGCAACTATACCATGCCCGCCATAAAATTTCTTTTCTTTACTGAACATATGCATAGAGCCACCTTTTCCTTTAGACAGCCCGTCTTTTCGACCAGTTAATTCAGCCATCACACCTTTAGGATCTAATCCACAAGCAAGCATGTGTGCATGGTCACGATATGAGGTTAATCGGCTATCACCTTCTTTTGCAGCTGCTTCAAGTCCAACAACAACAGCTTCTTGTCCAATGTAAAGGTGACAAAATCCTCCTATCTGACCCATGCCATATAATTGCCCAGCCTTTTCTTCAAAGCGGCGAATTAATAACATTTCACGATAATATTTTTGCAATTCCTCAGCAGAAATATTTGCTTTAGCTTTCTTTTTAGCCTTTGCCATATTGGAGCGTCCTTTAAAAGGTTTAATATTAAACTATTATTATATGCTATTGGAAAGTAAAAGGCACGCAAAAATTACAAATATAAATTATTACAGTAATTAAGTTTAATAATATGTTTAATTACAATCAGTTATCTAATTATAACGTCATTAACCCGCGCCATGCCCAATACTTTTCGAACACGTTCATCCAGTAAATCTAGATCTAAATACCCATCTGATAATCTGTATGTTTTATTTTTTAGTTGTTCGCGTTCTAATTTGAGAGACTCTAAGCGTAGTGTTAGTCTTCGCTCTTCAGATTCAATTTGAATTCTTTTTATATGACCATAATCACCTTGAATTGCAGCAAAAGCGAAGTAACTCGATAGTGCTAAAAATAAAGCAAAAAATAGTGCAGTGCCCAATCCTATTTTTTGTGCTCGTCTATATGCCATCTTAACCTCTATGCAGATATTTATTTCTGCTTAAATAGATTATGGCACATGTGATTCTGTTTGTGAATCCCTAATCGAATCAAATTATAAGTATTTTTAAGTTTTTGATGCTTTTGCTATGTTATTGATCGATTTATTAATAATTAGATTAAACTCTTCATCATTTTGATTAATGCTTAAACCTTCAGTTAAAGCTCTCGAAAAGCTTGCAATCATTCCATTGTTAAATTCTAATTTTTTTATGGCATTTGTTTGATCATAACCACCTGAGAGAGCAACCACGCGTAATACATTTTCATGATTCATAAGTGGTTGGTAAAAATTTGGTATTTCTGGTAATGAAAGTTTTAAAATAACCTTATTGTCTTTTGGTACTTTTTCTAGGTTTTCTAATATAGAATGCATAAGGATAACTTCTGCATTCTCTTTATCAGAAATTGATATTGTAACTTCTGGCTCAATAATTGGTATTAAATTATGCTCATTTATTTGATGGCTAAGTTTGAATTGTTGATCAACTACATCGTTGATACCCTTTATAGATGCAGAATTTATAACTGATCGCATTTTTGTTCCAAAAATTCCATTAGAAACTGCATTTTCAAGTTTTTTATCAATATCTTTAATATCTTTTAGTAAATGAACACCATTATGTTCGGATTCCAAGCCTGAATCTATTTTTAGAAACGGAATTATTCCAAGATCTTCCCATAAATATTTTGCAGTTTTTTTACCACTTATTTCTTTATTCATAGTCATTTCGAATAATATAGCGCCAATTATGTTTTTTGAATTAAATGATGGTGATAAGACTATTCGCTCACGCATAGAATGTATTTGATCATACATTTCAATATCATTTTTATAATAGGAATGGTCTACGTCATATTGTAAGAGTGCTTTGGGAGTAGATCCACCACTTTGATCTAAGGCAGCAATAAATCCATCTTCATTTATAATTTTATCTAGTTGTTCATTATGTGCCATTATATCACTCTATTTTTAAGAAATTAAAACTGAAACCCCAGGTAAAGTTTTTCCTTCAAGCCATTCTAAGAAAGCTCCACCTGCGGTTGAAATATAAGTAAATTTGTCTGCAGAACTACTTCCATTGAGTGCTGAAACCGTATCTCCACCGCCTGCAACAGATAGAATTTTGCCCAATTGAGTTAATTCTGCAACATATTTTGCAGCTTCATCAGTTGCTTTATTAAATGGTGGAACCTCAAAAGCTCCTAAAGGTCCATTCCATATAATTGTTTTACTGTTATTTAAGTGTTTTTTTATGAGTTTTACAGTTTCTGGGCCTGCATCTAAAATTATTGAGTCATTAGGACAGGAATTAGATGGGAGAATTTCAAAATTTGTATTTGCTGTAAATTCTTTTGCTACGACAATATCGATAGGTAATATTATTTCACAGTCCATTTTGGTTGCATTATCCAATATTGATCGCGCAGTATCTTGCATATCATGTTCACATAATGATTGGCCGATATTATAACCTTTGGAGGCTAGGAATGTATTTGCCATTCCACCACCAATGACAATTTTATCCATTGGACCAATAAGGTTTTCTAATAAAAGTAACTTTGAAGATACTTTTGCACCACCTACGATTGCCATTACAGGTTTTTCGGGTGTACTTAACGCATTCTCTAATTTGGATATTTCTTCTTCCATTAATCTTCCTGCACAGCTAGGCATGATATGTGCTATAGCCTCAACAGAGGCATGGGCTCTGTGAGCAGTAGAAAATGTATCTGAAACAAATATGTCTCCAAGCTTGGCTAATTCAGAAGCAAATTCAGGATCATTTTTTTTCTCGCCCTGATGAAAGCGAGTATTTTCTAATAAAAGGACATCTCCAACTGGCAATGTTTTTACGGCTGATTGTGCAGTTTCGCCGATACATGATGAAGCAAAATGCACACGTTTTTTTAATTTGTTTGATAAAGCTGTTGCAGCTTGTTGCGTTGACATTGTTAAGTCAAATCCGCGAGTAGGGCGCCCAAAATGTGATAAAAGTATTGGTTTACCACCTTTTTCTAAAACTTCTAATATTGTTGGTACTGCACGAGAAAGCCTTGTGGAGTCTGTAACTTGCCCGTTATGAATTGGAACATTCATATCCACTCGTATCAGAACATTTTTATCTTTTAGGTTAAAGTCATCTAATGTTCGTAATGCCATTACTTATCTCCAGTAGTTACTATTTCTATATTTACGGGTTCACCTAAAAATATATATTTTTTGTAATAAAAAGTAACTGTTATAATAATTTACCCATCGTAACTGCGGTATCAGCCATTCTGCAAGAAAAACCCCATTCATTATCATACCAACTCAAAACCCTTACTAAGCGATTGTTTAAAACTTTAGTTTGCGCGGGTGCAAAATTTGATGAATGAGTATCGTGGTTAAAATCTATTGATACTTTAGGTTCTGGATCATAATCCAAGACACCTTTCATTGATGTTTCTGCAATATTTTTAATTGCTAAATTAACTTCTTTAATATTGGTATCTTTACTAGCTTGGAAAGTTAGATCAACGCATGATACATTTGGTGTAGGAACTCTTATAGCTGAGCCGTCTAACTTTCCTGAAAGTTCTGGTAAAACAAGGCTTACTGCTTTTGCTGCTCCTGTGGAAGTAGGTATCATACTCATTGCTGCCGCACGTGAGCGATATAAATCACTGTGTTTTTTGTCTAAGGTTGGTTGATCGCCAGTATAAGAATGTATTGTAGTCATTATACCGTTTTCTATGCCAATAGCATCGTTTAATACTTTGGCAATTGGTGCTAAACAATTTGTTGTGCAAGATGCATTTGATACTATCAAATCATCAGATCTGAGCTCTTTGTGATTAACTCCATAAACCACTGTTTTATCTACATTTTTTCCAGGAGCTGATAATAATACTTTTTTTGCACCGTTTTCCAGGTGGATTATTGAAGCTTCTTTTGAATTATGGACGCCGGTGCATTCTAAAAGAACGTCTATTCCTTCCCAATTCAATTCAGCGGGATTATATGTAGATTGCATATCAATTTGCCCACGGCCAACGTCAATATTACTTCCAATGATTTTAATATCGCCTGGAAACCGCCCATGAACGGAATCATATTTCATTAAATGGACTAATGTCTCGATTGGAGCTGGAGCATTTATTGAAACTACTTCAATATCGGAACGACCGCTTTCAATAATAGCTGCTAATGTTGATCGACCAATACGGCCCATGCCGTTTATTGCAACTTTTATTGTCATCTATACGCCCAATTCAAGTAAGAATTATATGATATTATTATTAATTTACTTAATTGATTTCAGTATAGCTTTAAAGGCTAATATCGACAAAATTTATATATTTTTCAACATGTTATCGCTAACATTTATATTGTTAGCGATAACATGTTTATAAAACTAATTTAAAGAAGATCTTTGACCGCTTTAATGACACCATCTGATGTGATTCCAAATTTCACATAAAGCTCTTCTGCTGGTGCTGATGCACCAAAACTATCCATACCAATAAACGCAGATTTATTATGTTTGCCTCTTTCGCCTGTCAACCATCTATCCCAGCCTTGTCGAACAGCTGCTTCAATTCCAACACGAACTGGACCTGCCGGTAGGACACGCCTGCGATAGGATTCATTTTGTTCAGCAAATAATTCCATACAAGGCATAGAAACTACCCTAGTACCGATACCTTCTGCTTCAAGTTTAACTTTAGCATCAAGAGCTATTTCTACCTCCGAACCAGACGCAATTAAAATAACTTTTCTTTTTGCTTCGGCTTCGGACAAAATATAAGCACCCATACCAACCATGTTTTTATTTGTATGTTTTGTTCTAACTGTCCTTAGACCTTGTCTGGTTAGAGAAAGAACTGATGGAGTAGATTTTGTTGTTACAGCAAGTTCCCATGCTTCAGCAGTTT
>Ga0228657_1000918_pt1 | contig 11047 bp, 9 predicted proteins | sample 70DmetaG_FD_182743 | JGI IMG/M metagenome (GOLD analysis project Ga0228657, IMG submission 182743) | Seawater microbial communities from Monterey Bay, California, United States - 70D | ecosystem: Environmental > Aquatic > Marine > Coastal | place: USA: California | collected 2016-10-07 | reverse complement strand
TATGAAGCTGCTAAAACTATTGTAGACAATGCAAAAGTATTTTCTCTTCTAGCTAATATAGGTGATACTAAATCTTTAATAATTCACCCAGCTAGTACTACTCATCAACAATTAACAGAAGAGCAACAGTTAGCGGCAGGAGTTTCAAGCGATCTTATTAGATTATCTGTTGGGCTTGAAGATATTGAAGATTTAAAAATAGATTTAAAAGAGGCATTCTCCAAAATTCCTTCAGAAGTTTTAGTATAAAAATTTGAATCAAGAACTGTTATACATACATGTCAAAGATTTTACTACCAAGGGTGGTTTCCAATTTTCAAATCTTCAATTAAGTTATCAATTGTTTGGTTTAGAACTGGGAACTGCTCCTGTAGTATTGGTGAATCATGCGTTAACAGCTAATAGTTCGGTGATAGGTGAGTATGGATGGTGGAACCAGATGATTGGAAAAAATAAAACCATTGATACTACCAAATTTACTGTCATAGCATTTAATATTCCGGGAAATGGATATGATGGCTTGTTAATAGATAATTACAAAGATTTTGTTGCTAAAGATATAGCGAACATATTTTTGTTAGCTTTAAAAAAATTGAGAATATGTAAACTACACGCCATTATTGGGGGTTCTTTGGGTGGAGGTATTGCCTGGGAAATGGCTGTATTAAATCCAGATATTGCTTTACATATTATACCGATAGCTGCAGACTGGAAATCTACAGATTGGTTAATTGCCAATTGTTTTATTCAAGAACAGTTTTTATTAAATTCGAAACATCCTGTTCATGATGCTAGAATGCACGCCATGATGTGTTACAGAACCCCAGTTTCTTACAAAGAAAAATTTAACAGGTCTATCCATGAAGAATTGAAGATTTTTAACATAGAAAGTTGGTTGTCTCATCATGGAAAAAAACTTCAAGATAGATTTCAGCTAAGTGCTTACAAAATGATGAATCATTTATTAAGAACTATAGAAGCTGTTAATTCTAATAATTGGGCAAACCATCTAAGTAAAATTAATGCTCAAATACACATTGTAGCAATAAACTCTGACTTGTTTTTTTTGGCAGAGGAAAATAAAGAAACCTTTAAAGAATTATCAAAATCTAATCTTGAGATGGCCTACCACGAAATTGAATCTATTCATGGGCACGACGCTTTTTTAATTGAGTTTGATCAATTAGATAAGATTTTAAGACCGATTTTTTAAATTAACAAACAATATTTAAAGGTAGAAGTGTTTTCCTTAAAATGAAATTTCTTACAAGATAAACTTCTTCGATAGACTTATAGCAAAAAGTAATTTTAAGACCCTACTAAAGAGAATTATTTGACTACTTTTGTAATAGAAAATTTTAAAAAAAATAAATCATGGCATTAGAAATTACAGATGCAAATTTTGAAGAAGTAGTATTAAAGTCAGATAAGCCAGTATTAGTTGATTTTTGGGCTGCTTGGTGTGGACCTTGTAGAATGGTGGGGCCTATTATTGATGAAATTCACGGAGAGTATGACGGAAAAGCTGTTGTAGGAAAAGTAGACGTTGATTCAAATCAAGAATTTGCTGCTAAATATGGTGTAAGAAATATTCCTACAGTCTTGTTATTTAAAAATGGAGAAGTTGTAGATAAACAGGTTGGTGTAGCTCAAAAAAATGTATATACAGATAAAATTGACGCCAACTTATAAAGATTTTAAAAAAAAATCAAAGTTAAAAGGTTTGGCATTTGCCAGACCTTTTTCTATTTTAGGAAACAATGATAGACCTTTCTAACATACAAAATTCAGAAATTAAAAACCTGGAGTTACTAGCCCGTCAAATAGTGGAGGGATTTATAACAGGAATTCATAAAAGCCCTTTTCATGGTTTTTCAGTAGAATTTTCTGAACATAAATTGTATAATAAAGGAGAGAGCACCCGTCATATAGATTGGAAACTTTTTGCAAAAACAGAAAAGTTATATACAAAAAAATACGAGGAAGAAACCAATTTACGATGTCATATTATTATAGATAATTCTGCCTCCATGCATTATCCAGTAGTAAAAGAACAACAAATAAATCAGTTAAACAAAGTGGGGTTTTCAGCAGTTGCATCTGCTTGTTTAATGGAGGTTTTAAAAAGACAACGTGATGCAGTAGGTCTTAGTATTTTTGCTGATTCCTATCAATATTATGCTCCTGAAAAAGGAAGTGATCGTCATAGAAAGATGATTCTTCATCAACTAGAAAAATTAGTAACAGGTAATTCAGATGCTACTACTGAAACCTATCAGTATTTACATGAAATTGCTGAAAAAATTCACAGGCGTTCTTTAATTTTTCTATTTACAGATATGTTTCAAACGAATATAGATGAAGAAAAAATGTTTGAAGCGTTAAGGCATTTAAAATATAACAAACACGAAGTTGTATTGTTTCACACCTTTGATATGAAAACCGAATTAAATTTTGATTTTGAAAACTCTCCAAAAAAGTTTGTTGATGTTGAAACAGGAGAAACGGTGAATTTATTTGCAGAAAATATAAAAGAAAACTACACTAAGTTAGTTGATTCTTATTTTAAAGAATTGAAAAACAAATGTTTGCAATATAAGATATCATACGTCCCAGTAGATATTCAACAAGGTGTTCATCAAGTATTAACTAGCTATTTTTTAAGTAGGCAAAAAATGATGTAATTTTCACCCTTTCTGTTTGGATATATAAAAAACTGACTTATATTTGCAACCGCTTTAAGCAACGGTTTGGTAGTTCAGCTGGTTAGAATGCCTGCCTGTCACGCAGGAGGTCGCGGGTTCGAGTCCCGTCCAGACCGCAAAAGCATCTCTTTTGAGATGCTTTTTTTATTTTTATATCTTTAGCAAAAAAACAGATATGATTATCATTATGGGAGTTAGTGGTTCGGGAAAAACAAGTCTCGGTAAACAGCTTTCTCTACGAATGTCAAAACCTTTTTATGACGCTGATGATTTTCATACCCCAGCCAATAAAAATAAAATGAAATCTGGGCATGCGTTAACAGATTCAGACAGGGTTCCATGGCTCTTAGACTTAGCAAGTAAGATTAAAGAATGGACATTAAATGGCGGTAGTATTTTGGCTTGCTCTGCGTTAAAAGAAGAATATAGAACAATCCTCTCTAAATTTAATAATAACGTTACTTGGGTTGTTCTTAATGGATCTTTTGATTTACTTCTACCTCGCCTAACAAAAAGAAAAAATCATTTTTTTAAACCTGAATTATTACAGTCTCAACTAGATACTTTAGAGCTTCCTACTTACGGTATTTATGTTGATTGTAACAAACCCATTAAGCAAATGGTTCAAGAAGTTATAGATAATATCCCAGATACAACTCCTGCAACAATTGGAGTAATTGGCTTGGGAGTTATGGGGCAAGGTATTGCCCTTAATAGTGCTGAGTGTGGTCTGGAAACTGCAGTTTATAATCGTTTTGTAAAAGGTGAAGAGCAGGTTGTTTTTGATTTTCTTTCTGTAAACTCTCAGTTTAAAAACCTACAAGGTTTTACCAATATTTCATCGTTTATAAATGCGTTAGAACGTCCCAGAAAAGTATGGTTAATGATTAAAAGTGGTTCTGCTGTAGATGATTTACTTGATGAAATTGTACCCTTACTGAATGAGGAGGATATCATTATAGATGGAGGAAATTCTTATTTTAAAGATACTCGAAGAAGAGCATTAGAACTTGAAAAAAGAAACATACACTATGTTGGGTGTGGTGTCTCCGGAGGTGAAGTAGGTGCAAGAAATGGAGCATCGCTTATGTTTGGAGGGAGTAAAGAAGCCTATAAAAATCTCAGTCCTTTTTTAAAAAATATTTCAGCAAAAGATTCCAAAGGAAAACCTTGTGAGGCCTATATGGGGGCTGATGGTGCAGGACACTTTGTGAAAATGGTTCATAATGGTATAGAATATGCAGAAATGCAATTATTAGCAGAAACCTACGCTGTCCTAGCTCATCAAATGAGTTATACTGAGATTTCATCAATTTTTGAAGAGTGGAATTGTGGATCTGAAGCGAATTATTTATTAGAAATAACATCAAAAATTTTGCAACAAAAAGAGGGTGATGCCTATGTATTAGATCTAATTTTAGATTCAGCAGGAAGTAAGGGCACAGGATTATGGTCTACTAAGGTTGCCCTAGATCTAGGCGAGGCAAACACCATGATGTCTTCGGCGGTCTTTGCTCGTTATCTATCTGGTCTAAAAAAACAACGAATGGTATTATCTGATAGAAAACCTACACCTCTTCATACAGCTTCTTTTGATATTGAGAAATTAAAAGAAGCGTATGGTTTTTCTAGAATTATTAATCACATCCAAGGTTTTAATCTCATTGAAGCTGCTTCTGAAAAATATAATTGGGATTATAATCCATCCGAAACAGCAAGAGTTTGGACACAAGGTTGCATTATCAGATCTCGTTTAATGGAGGATTTAATTGGGTATTTTTCTATCGAAAAATCATTGTTAAACAATGAAAAAATTCTAGATACTATTTCTAAAACAGAACCTAATATAGCGGCATTATTACATCATGCAATTGATCAAAAAATTGCTTTAGACACTTATTCTTCAGCGTATAATTTTTGGTTAGCTATTTGCTCAGAACGTCTACCTGCAAATCTTATTCAAGCACAACGTGATTTTTTTGGTGCCCATACCTACCAAAGAGTAGACAGCTCTTTGAATGAATTTTTTCACACTAAATGGGATTAATATGATAGACTATCATCTTCTTTTGTCAGTTTTAATTGGAGTTTCTATTTTAATTATTTTGATTTTAAAGTTTAAGATTCAGCCTTTTCTTGGACTTTTGATTTCAAGTATTTTAGTTGGAGTTCTTGCAGGAGTAGCACCTCTTGAAATTATGAATACAGTGAAAGAAGGCATGGGTTCTACATTAGGTTTTGTGGCTGTTGTTGTGGGGCTTGGAGCCATGTTTGGTGCCATTTTAGAGCATTCTGGTGGTGCAGAAGCTTTAGCTCAATATCTATTGAAGTCTTTTGGCGAAAAAAATGCTTCTTGGGCATTAATGATTACAGGCTTTTTTATTGCTATACCAGTATTTTTTGATGTGGCTTTTATCGTTTTAATTCCTCTGGTTTATTCTTTACAAAGAAAAACAAAGAAGTCGATGCTTCTATACGCTATTCCATTACTTGCAGGATTAGCTATTACACATGCTTTTATTCCTCCAACTCCAGGCCCTGTAGCAGTGGCAGATATTTTGAATGCAGATTTGGGTTGGGTTATTTTAGTAGGTTTTATTGTAGGTATTCCAACGGCAATAGTTAGCGGGCCTATTTTTGGAAAGTTTATTGCTTCTAAAATTTTTATAGCTGCACCAAAAAAAATAGATGAAAAGGTGGTTAATAATTTCCCTCCAATTAGTTTAATTCTTTCAATTATAACAACCCCAATTTTATTAATTGTTTTGAATACTCTTTTAAATAGTCCATTAGCTTCTAGTTTAAATCTCTCAGATAAAACAATTACTTGGTTACAAATGATAGGTCACCCTTTTTCTGCATTGATTATTGCAAATTTAATGGCTTGGTATCTTCTTGGGATTAGACGTGGGGTTTCTAAAGCTATTTTATCAAAAATTACTTCTGCATCTTTGGCGCCGGCAGGAATTATTATCCTATTAACAGGAGCAGGTGGTGTTTTTAAACAAATGTTGATTACCACAGGTACAGGCGAGATGCTAGCCAATTATTTTTCGAGCATCGGTTTAAGTGTTTTGCTTTTTTCTTTTTTAGCTGCGGTTTGTGTTAGAATTTTACAAGGATCTTCAACAGTTGCAATGATTACTGCTGCCGGAATAACATCATCTCTTATTACAACTCCTCTAGGCGAATTCCATACTGCACTTATCGTAATTTCAATTGCCGCTGGAGCTTCTATCTTATCTCATGTAAATGATAGTGGGTTTTGGTTGGTGAGTAATTATTTAGGTCTATCAGAAAAAGATACTTTTAGAAGCTGGTCTATGATGACTTTGATACTTGCCTTGTGTGGTTTAACAATGGTGCTTTTTTTGTCTCTATTTATTTAAAAAGTATGGTAATAAAATCTATGTAAATCTTTTTTTGTATTGTTATTTCATTTTCATTCTGAATTTATAAAATACTTGTTGAATTATAATTTGTACTTTTAATAATAAATTGAATCTTAAAAATGAAACATAAATGTCCAAATTGTGAGCAATTTAAATATGAACAACAAACCTCTGTTCGCGGTTGTGGGAAGAGGTTATTTATAATTGTTCCTATTTTTTCATTGTAAATACCTGGAGCTTCTAGTTTCTATGGAGGAGACACCTCTTTTGAAGACATGGGAATTATTGTTTTATTATCTATGTTAATAGGAATTATCATCATAATTATTTCATATATCTCTCCTCAAAAAACAATTAATTATAGACGCTCAAACTGCGAATTTGAACAAAAACATAACATCTAATTATATGATTAAAGATATTATTTTGCATACTATAATTAACTTGTAATTTCGGGTACAATGGTTTATATTAATAAATTGCCTCAAGTTAATATCATTATAATGATATTAATTTTAACCTAAATTTCATAGCAATTCATTTTCATAGACTAGATTGTAGTATTTAATTTACTATATTTAATAATTGTTATTTTTAATGGGACACTCCTAACTCCCTTTTTTTAAAAAACTACTATCTCTTTTAAGTGAGATTTTTTTACTAAACTATTTATACCAGGGCACAAATATTTTTTTAACCAATTATTATAAACCTAAAATCAAATATTATGAAAAAAACAGTATTAATTTTATTATTGGCTTCCCCAATTCTGTTGCTAGCTCAGGCTAAAAAAGACTTTGTAAGAAGTTCTCTTCACATGCATTTAGTAGATGATTTTAGCTTTGATAATGGTGATAAAGTTCTAGATTCTTACAATAAGTTTCAATTTCCACAAAATTATAATGATCACAGGATAATTCTTAATAAAATTAAATTAGTTGATTATAAACTAACTGATGAAGAAAAAGCAACTTCAGGAAAGAAAAAAAGTTTATTAGGAAGTGCTATGGCAGATGCTGCAAAAGGTGCTCTAGCTGAAAGCACGGGTGGTCTTGTTAAAGTTCAGGACAATTCCATGGTTAAATTACAAATTAATAAGTATAATAAATCTAATAAGATAGCTCACGAACTTGTCAAAAAGTGGTTTAACATTAAAGAAGACGGTTCTTTCAATTTGGAATTAATTGATTTAAGATCATTACAAACCAAATCTATGGAGATGGCTGCCATTGCTGGAGCATCAGGAACAGGAGGAGTTGATCAAGTAAATTCATTAATTAATAATACGTTTGTTGTTTTTACTCGATTAAATTATGTCAGTAATGCTATTGCAGCAGAAGTGATAAGACAATCTGCACTTCAACAAGTTGCTAAGCTTCCAGCTATGTTACAGAAAAAAGGTACTCAAGCAGCTAACAAGATCTATGAAAAAACCTCTGAAGGTTATTCTGTTTGGACTACTGCTTGGTTGTATCAATTGAAATGGGACCAAGGAGTTTTCGATTTATTACAGTCTACTATCACTGACGATAAAATAGACTTAGAAAAATTCGATGCAATTGATTTTAAATTAGAATTTTTAAGCCAACAAAAAGCAACATCCTTGGTTACCTTTTCATTAAAGAAAGAAGATAAAGGAAGAACAGAACAAGATGTTTTTGATTTGTCTACTATCAGAAATATGGATAAAGTAATGGTAAAGTTGCAAAAGAAAAATGAAGTATTTAAACCAATATTTCCTTTACGTGATAAATTTTCTCTTGCTGCAGGAACAAAGGAGGGAATTAAAGGAGGAGAAACTTTTGAAGTGTTAGTATCTGAAAAAGGAAAATACAAAAGAATAGGAACTATGAAGATTGATAAAAAAAGAGTTTGGGATAATACTTGGACTGGAGAAGATATTGAGCCAGGATTAACCTATTTCAAAAAAGGGAGTAAAAAATACATACCAGGAATTCACTTTGTAAGACTTGTAAAATAATAAAAAAAATGAAATTTATAAAAATCTGTATAGTTGCCTTATTAATAGTTCCTATTAATTCTTTGTTTTCTCAGACTAATAGTAACAGAAAAGTTACTGAAGAAAGAACAAGAAACTGGCAATACGAATCTATATGTAGTGAATCTGGAGGAACAGGGAGCTCTTATTTAATTCAAGTCACCTCCTATGTTGGTGATCTACGATTAGCACTCAACCAAGCTAAAAAAAATGCCATCCATGCTGTATTATTTAAAGGGATAGCAGGAAATAATCTAGGGTGTACAGCCAAAGAACCATTAATTGAGAATGGTGTTTACAATGATAATTTTGAATACTTTGAAGATTTCTTTTATAATACTAGACAATACAATCAGTTTTCAACTTCACCATCTGGTAGTGCTGAGTCCTCTGAAAAGTTAAAACGAAAAATGAACAGAGTAACATTTATTATTTCTGTAAATGTAGATGAATTAAGAAAGAAACTAGAATATGACAAAATTATTGTACCCTTAGGTGATGCTTTAGGCGCAGGAAGTGGATTAAAACCAAAAATAATGATTTTTCCAAGTGATCCATGGTTAATGGACAATGGATATGCAAAGTTTGTAGATAACCAAGGTGTTGAAACTTTTGTACCTGATTATACCAGAGCTCTTTTAGATAAGAACTTAAACATAGCTATTAGTACTTTAGATAAAATGGTTTCAGAAAGAGGGTATCCTACAATAAGATTGGCAGAAACAATGAAAAATATAGCTCAATCAACTGCTATGGATGAAGCTGTAGAGTCAAGAGATGGTTCAACACAAGAAACTAGTATTATGGATGAATTATTAAAAGTTGCTAAAGCAGATATTATTTGGAAAGTTTCTTGGTCTTTAGAAGGTTCTATGCAAAAATATGTAGATTACGGAATAGATGCGCTAGATGCTTACACCAATAAATCTATTGGTGTATCTAATGCTTCCGGTCCAAAGTCTATGAGTGCATCAGTTGGAGATTTGCTTAGACAGGCTGTAACAGATCAAATGGATGGTTTTTTGGCAAGACATCAAGATTACTTTAAAGGAATAGTTGAAAACGGGAGAGAAATTTCTTTAGAATTTAAAAGGTTTGACGGTTTTGAATATTACTTTAACGATGATGTAGAATTTAAAGGAAGAGAAATGGAATTTTCTTCTTTAATTAGAAGATACATTGGATCTATTGCAAAAAATAAAAATTTCTCATTCAATCCAGGTGAAAATAACATAGATGTTTCTCAGATAAAAATTGAAATGGAGATAGAAGAAGAAGATTTATTTGAAGAGGGTAAATTTGATATGGTACCAAATGATGCTAAAAAATTTGCCGATAAAATTTCAAGATTTATAAAAAAACAATTTGGTTATCCATCTAAAGTATCAACCATCGGGTTGGGTAAGGCTAGAATAACCGTAGGATCAAAATAAATATTATGAAGAAAATTTTAATAGTATGTTTTTTAACAGTGTTCTCATTAACAATACAGTCACAAAATAATAGAGGGAAAGCTGATGATGCTTCAAGAATTTCACTAAGTACATTTATTCCAGATAACATCTTAGAAAACACCCCTAGTGCAAGAAAACTTTTTGCCACTAAATTAGGACAGGTAGCCACTAGAAGTGGAATGGGAGGTGTTGGAGCCACTGGTGATAATAGATTTATTATTTCTGGAGATATTAATATTTTGACTAAAAGCATTACTGCTACTGCACCTGTAAAATATTTGGTTACAATAGAAGCCACTATAGCAGTTGGAGATGGAATAGATGGAAAAGCATTTAGTACAGAATATATTGAATTTAAAGGTATTGGTAATTCTGAGGACAAAGCTTTTATCTCTGCTATCAGAAAAATTAATCCAAGACATAAATTAATTCAACAAGTTATTCAGGATGGGAAAGATAAAATAATTGAATACTATAATTCTAGATGTGATTTTATTTCAAAAGGAGCTACAACATTAGCTGATTCTAGAAAATTTGATGAAGCAGTCTTTCAGTTAAATCAAGTACCTGAAGTAACTAAAAAGTGTTATGACCAATCTATGGATTTAGCTGTAGAAATTACAAAAAGAAAGTTTGAATTTGAATGCCAATCAAAAATTGCTGAGGCTAAAGCATTATTAGCCAATGGAGATTTTTCAGGAGCTTCTTCAATATTAAATTTTTTCACACAGGACATGGATTGTTTTAGTGACGTAGAAGCTTTGTTAAAGCAAATTAATGTTGGAGTTTGTTCTAAATATCTTGGAGAGGCCAGAGGGCATTGGGCCAATAGAAATTCTAGATCTGCAGCAAATGCTTTGGCAAAAATTAATGCAAGCTCACCCTGTTACCAAGAAAGTCTTCAAGTAGCTCAAGAAATATCTGGTTTGTTAGATGAGAGAGAACAACGAGACTGGGATTTAAATTATGAAAAATATAAAGACGGTCAAGCCATTGAGAACAGAAAATTAGACAATGCTGATGCCATGATAAAAGCTGCTAGAGATGTAGGAGTTGCTTATGGTAAAAACCAACCTAAAAAAGTTACCTATACAAGAATTATTAAATAATTATTTAAATTTAGTTAACAAACAAGAGCTACTTCTAAAAGTAGCTCTTGTTTTATCTAATCAATTTAAACCGTATTTTTCGAACACCATGATCTGTGTCCCATTGTTTCACCTCCTTGAAATGAAAGCTTGTATATAATTTTGATGCAGGAATATTTTCAAGACCAGTTTCAACCGTAAAAATTTTAGAGGAAAAATTTTGTAAGGTATAATCGATTAAATTCCTTCCTATACCTTGTCTAAAAAAATGAGGAGATACCACCAAACTATTAATATGTGTTGTTTTTTCTTTTGGGCTAACTTCTATAATACCAACGATTTTATCTTTGATATGGTATCCAAAAAAAGTAGTAGTACTTTCTATATAACTTTGAAGAGGTCTTTGTAA
>Ga0228657_1000915_pt1 | contig 11072 bp, 9 predicted proteins | sample 70DmetaG_FD_182743 | JGI IMG/M metagenome (GOLD analysis project Ga0228657, IMG submission 182743) | Seawater microbial communities from Monterey Bay, California, United States - 70D | ecosystem: Environmental > Aquatic > Marine > Coastal | place: USA: California | collected 2016-10-07 | reverse complement strand
GCTCAGCCAGCCCCAACCAACGACGCAAGTGATGGCAAGCCCTCCGAAAGCCTTGGCCGCTTATCTTGGGTTAGATTGATATAAAACAAAGCTCAGCGGATCCTCTTATATCCGATGTAGTGTAAGCGCTGACGATTATTTTGTTCTTTGGTCGCCACACAACATATCGAGCATCTTTTTAGACAAGCTTTTGGAACGCGCGGTTTTGCTCAAGCGGTGTAAAGTTAGGGCTTGTTAGATTTTATCTGGTCAATAGATTAGACTGGGCATAGCCCCGGGTGGATAGGGTTCACACCGGCCATCGTTTTGAATAGGGAACTTATTATGCTGACCAATGAAACGCGTCTTGCTGACTGCGCCCGCCTGAGCGCGTTTTGCCATTTTATTTTAGAAAAAGCTGGGGCAGATCAGCCCAGCGCGCTGGCGGCAACGCGCGCAATGATGCATGGCTCGGTCCATGGTATTGACAGCCACGGGGTGCGTTTGCTGGGGCATTATGCGCAGGCCTTTCAAGGTGGCCGATTGAACATAGCGCCCAAGATCGCGTTGGATCAAACGCGCAGTGGTACGGCGCTGCTGAATGCTGATAATGCGCATGGGGCGGTGGCCACATTTGCTGCGATTGATCATGCTGTGGATCTTGCGCAGACAGCTGGGATTGCAGCGATCGGCATTCAAAACACTTCGCATTTCGGTCCAGCCGGTGCTTTTTCTAAGGCAGCAGCGGATAAAAATATGATCGGGATTGTCTTTGGAAATTCCGATAGTTTCGTGCGCTTATTTGATGGCGCTGAGCGCTTTCATGGCACCAACCCGATTTCAGTGGCAGTGCCGACGGCAGAACCAAACCCATGGCTGTTGGATATGGCGACCAGCTCTGTTCCCTATAACCGGGTTCAATTACACCAATCGTTGCAACAGGATTTACCGCAGGGCGTGGCATCTGATCCGCAAGGCATGGATACTTTGGATCCGAATATTGTCGAAATGCTGGCTCCGATAGGGGGGGCTGATTTTGGTTTTAAAGGGGCTGCGCTGGGTGGTTTGGCCGAAATCTTTTCAGCGGTTTTGACGGGCATGAAGTTGAGCCCCGATATTGCCCCTATGGCGGGCCCTGATTTCACAACGCCAAGGGGAATGGGCGCTTTTGTGATTGTTATAGATCCCAGTGCCTTCGCAATAGGAGAGGTGGTCCGCGCTGGAATGCTGCGGTATTTAAAGCTTTTGCGCGGGTCAAAGGCGCGAAAGGGGGCGAGCGTTATGGCGCCAGGTGATCGCGAATGGGCGCGGGCGGCCGGGCGCATTGAGCAGGGCATTCCATTAGATCCTCTTTCAGTTAAAAGCTTTACGGATTTGGCGATAAAATGGGATACCAACCCGCCTTGGTGATCAGCTTTTACAAACGCTGCCAAAGTTTAAATCGAGCGTGGTAGCGGTTGTGGATGTCTGACACATTTGGCAGGCAGGGCGCGTACCCACCACGCATCTGAAGGTTAATCTTGGTGCCAGCATTCCAGCCATTTCGAACCAGCAGGGTGACAGATTATGAGGAAATGTAACGCGCATTTGTGTGTAGCGCTTACATCGTTTCTGAGCCTAACGACCCGCGTTGAATTTTAAGTGGTGTATTAAAGAGCTTTTGATGGCAGTTCTGCTGGAAACTTTTACTTTGAAATTTTTATATTTTTAACTATGGTTTTTTTCTGAGAGGAAACAGCGAAGTGACTGATCGGTATTGACCAAAAAATTTCGGGAGAATTTCGAATGGCGCAGATGATGAACTGCATCAAATTCAAGCCAAAAGCGGGCTCACATGATGCGCTTTATAAGGCCATTGCGATATATCTTCGCGATTACCCTTTGCCCGAAACGGTGCGCCTGTCAGCGCATGATATCGGCGATGGTGAACATGCTTTGATCGGGTTTTGGGGCGATCTTGAAGATCTTGCCGATGTTTTATCAAACCGCATCGACAATCGCTTTTCAGATGTGATCAAGCCCTTTGTAACCCCTTATCCAAGTGGAGATGAGTTCCAAAGCTTTTCAGGCCCTGGCATTGATTATAACGCCTTTCTCGAAAGTGATGATTAATCCGGGCGTTTTATGAGGGTTTTACCTTTGCCGGTTGTTTGCCGCTACGGTTGCGGGCGGATGTTTTGCAATGCCAAAATCACAAGGGCACTTGCACAACGCTGATCAAGGACGGGCTGCTTTCTACATATTAACCCAGAGATTTCTTACAAATCAAAACGATAGCAATAAACCGTTTTAGGGTTGGTTGATCATTGAGAATAGGGCAGGTGAATGAATAATTTAGGCAATGGGCTCATGCTGGCGCTGGCAGGGGCTTTGTTATTAACGCCCGATACGCTTTTAATGCGCCTGTCCGGATTGGATGGCGGAGCTATGTTGGCGTGGCGCGCATGTTTGGCTGGATTGGTGTTTTTATCGATCGGGTTGATCGCGCGCTTCAAGGAAGAAAAAGGGAACCGCGCGCGCGTTTCGTCTTTTGGGTTTTGGTCTTTGGTCATTTGCCAGATTGGAAATGCCTCATTCTTTGCCTTTGGAATCGCGCTTGCGCCCGTGGCTGTGGTGTTGTTGGCCGTTGCTACTGTGCCCGTTATTGCGGCTTTGCTGGGTTATTTTCTATTGGGGGAACTGGCGGATCGCCGCGTTTGGGCAACCATAGTCTTGGTGTTTTCTGGAATCCTCATGTCGGTTGCTGGCGATATCGAAAGGGGCATGAATATTGATTTTGAAACGCTGTTGGGGGCGTGTTGTGGGCTTGCGGTTGCCATTAGTCTGGCCTTTAACTTTGTAATTATTCGGAAAAATAAAACTGTGCCGTTTGAATTGGCGATCGGGCTCGGCGCGCTGATCGCCGGGTGCACCGCCTTTTATCTTTGGCCTGCGGCTTGGCAGGTGAGAGGCGCGAGCCTCATTTATATCTCGGTCACGGGATTGATTATTTTACCCGTTTCTTTTTTCTTGCTGTCAAAGGCATCGCGGCTGACATCCGCTGCCAATGTGAGCATGATTATGCTGTTAGAAACGGTTTTGGGCCCTTTATGGGTTTGGCTTGGTATCAAAGAAACGCCGAATTCGCTGACCTTGCTTGGCGGTGTTTTGGTGGTAGGGGCCTTGGGGTTTTTTCTCTACAGACAAGCAGGTGAGCCTGCCCTTGAGCGGGCAGGCAAATAACAACATGGGCCTTTGCGCTTTATATTCCTGAAGCGATTAACTGGTTTACATTTTGAATAAACAATGTGGGATCTTCGGGCATTTCACCATCTAAAATACGCGCTTGTTGAAACAACACTAGAGCCAGCGCATCAAGGCCCTGATCGGTTTCTTCGGGCTGTGCTTTTAGTTTTTGCATTATCGGATGCGTTGCGTTCAGTTCTAACACTTTGGCGCTGCCCGTGTAATCCGGATTTTGCGCTTTCATGATACGCTCGAGGTTGAAATCAAGGCCTCCATCTGCGGCGACCAAGCGCACCGGGCTTGAGGTCAGGGTGCTGGACACCCGAATATCCGATACTTTTTCACCCAATGCGGCTTTCAGCTTTACGATAACATCGGACATATCCGAATTTTGGTCATCGGCTTCATCCGCTTCACCCTCTTTGGCGAATTTGGATAGGTCGACGTTTTCGCGTGCAATAGAGATTAAAGATTTTTCTGAATATTTCGGACTTGTTGAAATCCAGAACTCATCAATCGGGTCTGTCATCAGTAAAACGTCAATGTCTCTTTCCGCAAAGCCTTCGATATGCGGGCTGCGCTTTGCGGCTTCAACAGAGTCGGAGGCTAGGTAATAGATATCGTCCTGCGTTTGAGGCATCGCATCGATATAATCTTCAAGCGAAATCATCTTATCTTGCTTCAAAGAATAAAACCGGCAGATTTTTAAAATGCGGTCGCGATTATCCGCATCTTCATAAATGCCTTCCTTCAAAACGCGGCCAAAATTTGCCCAAAACGCTTCATAGGCTTGCGCGTCTTTTTTAACCTTTTTCGCCAATTCGGACAGCACGCGCTTGGTCACGGCTTTGCGAATTTTAAGCAGCGTTGCATTATGTTGTAGCATTTCCCGACTGACATTCAGGTCCAGGCTGGCCGTATCAATGATGCCGCGCACAAAGCGCAGCCATTCTGGAATAAGATCCTTCAATTCGTCCGTTATGAACACGCGGTTTACATAAAGCTGAACTTTTGTTTTGCGTTCTGGATCAAAAAGATCAAAAGGCTTTTGGCTTGGTAAAAATAGCAGGTTGGTAAATTCTACAGCGCCTTCGGCTTTGTTATGCAGGGTCAAAAACGGCGTGTCATATTGTCCGCTATGGCTCTGATAAAAATTATTATACTGCTCTTGCGTGATGTCTTTTGCAGGTTTTGTCCAAAGCGCTTCCACAGAGTTTAACACTTCAGAGGTTTGATCGTCTTTCATCAATTGGATTGGATAGGCGATATGATCTGAATATTTCTTTACGAGGGTTTGGATCCGGATGTCTTCCAAAAACTCTTTCGCCTCTTTTTTAAGATGCAAAACAACCGTGGTACCAACGGTGTCGCGCGCGCTGCTTGCGTTGATTTCATAGCCGGATTGGCCATCGCTTTGCCAAGAATATCCTTGATCCTGACCTGCTTTTAATGTGTGCACTTCCACTTTATCGGCCACCATGAATGAGGCGTAAAAGCCAACGCCGAATTGACCGATTAGGCTTATTGCATCCTTGTCTTTTTCCGCGGCTTCTTCGATTTGTTCGATAAAGGCTTTGGTGCCAGATCGGGCGATTGTGCCCAGAGCTTCGATCAAATCTTCCTGGTCCAAGCCTATGCCGCTATCGCTGATCGCGATGGTTTTGCGCTTTTTATTCAATGTAATTGAAATCTCGGCCGCATCGGCGCTGAGCAATTTGCTATCTGTCTGACCCAGATATTGCCGCTTGTGAAGGGCGTCTGACGCGTTGGAGAGGAGCTCTCTCAAAAAGATTTCTTTGTTTGAATAAAGTGAGTTGATAACGATGTTCAGTATTTTTCCGGTATCGGCTTCAAATTCGCGCGTGGTGCTCGCCATTGGGGGGTCCTTTGGTCAGATGACATGTTGTTGGGGGGATGTAATCATTTTGGGCCATTGTTCAATAACCCTTCTGCCTCTTACATGAAATTCTTTGCATAAGTTTAAGCTGCTCGTTAAGGGCCGGTGTCATGCTGAGCGCGCCGTGCGGTTCAACGTTCCAGCTACGCTGGCAGACGAGCCTTGGAGCAGTGTTTACAGATCGAGTGTTTGCTTTTTGTCGAACAGTTCGGACACGGAGAGATGTAACATCTTTGCGGCCAGTTCTACATCATTCTCGGCCGCCACTAAGGCCGCGGCGACCACTTTGCGCTCTACAGTTTTTAAATGCTCTGCAATCATCAACTTGCCATTTGACACAAAAAAGCTGCGGTAATCGGTTACCGAATCCAGCGGTGATCTGTTGGACTCTTCAGCGTTCAAGGCTTGCTGCGCCGGTGATCCTTGGTCATTTAAACCTTGTTCGTTTTGTTCACGTAAAGCCTGTTGCACTTGGATTGCGTTGATCGCCTGACCACCCGAACGAATAATCAAACATTCGATAACGTTGCGCAACTGGCGCACATTTCCGGGCCAAGAGAAGGTTTTCAGCAACCAAAGCGCATCACCTTCAATTTCAAATTTCATATTTGACTGACCTGACAGGGTCAGTTGCTGCGCCAAATGATAGACGAGGTTTTCAATATCGCCCGAGCGATCTTTCAGTGCAGGCACACGGATCGGAAAGGCGCTGATCCTGAAAAACAGGTCTGAGCGAAAATTCTTAAGGACAACTTGCTTATATAGATTTTTGTGCGTGGCGCAGATCAACCGGAAGTCTACTTCGATTTCGCGCGACGAGCCGACCGGCGAGAAACATTTAGTTTCCAAAGCCCGCAACAATTTCGATTGTAAATCAAGTGGCATATCGCCAATTTCATCTAAAAACAGGGTGCCGTTATGTGCTTGTTCAAACTTGCCCTTGTGGGTTTTGCTTGCACCTGTAAATGCTCCTTTTTCATAGCCAAAAAGCTCAGCTTCAAGCAGAGATTTGGGAATAGAGGCGCAATTCACTGAAATCAACTTGCCAGATCTACCTGATAAATCTGCTAAGGATTGTGCAACGACTTCTTTGCCAGATCCGCTGGGACCAAGGATTAATACGGGGATATTATGCTCGGCAACATCCATCACCGATTTTCGAAGCGCCATCATGGCGTCTGAAGACCCCACAATATTGCGGGAGAAATTATCCACGAATGACATCGTTGACCTCTACAAAACCTACCTTTACGTGCTCGCTTGCTCTTATTCTAACGACAAGATGCGAAGTTAGCGCCTCACCTGAAAAGTTATGATATTTACGGATGGAGTTCAGTAGCCAGTTGGGATAATTTACCGGTCCATTGGGGGATATTTTTTAAAAAATTGATACTTTCGGATGGGATTTTGGGAGATTTTCCATCGCGGATCTTGAAACAATATTTCAAATGGCGAAGCTATGGTGCCTGATGCATGTCGCCCTGTAAGATCATGAAAAACATTGTAATTTTTATATAAAAATTATTAGCATAAGTTTTTTAGGCGGCCGTTTCTTAGTGTTTTGAAGGCATGGCTCAAAGATTTCTCTATTTGTAGTAAATATGCGAGAAAACTGGTAATTCCTACCATATCTTGTGGTTTAATGGCGCAGCTTGGTTTCTATTTCTGCCTCCTCGCGCAGCACAGATAGCACATCTGCGGTGTAGGCGCGCCGCGTTGCGGGCTCGCGCGCGGGCACGGGCGCGTGTTGCGCAGCTTGATTTTTGATTGCGTAATTTCTGCGTGCGGGCACAAAATTTTGCTTCCACATGTGATTGCAGCTGCTGCACATCACGACGCGGTTTTTGCTGGGAATTTTGTCTTTAGGGATCCTGTAACCTGATCCACATTTCGGGCAAAGCAGATGCATTTAAAATGCTCCTTGGTAACACGCTGACATTGTTATCTTTTTTGCTCGATTAAGCTGTGGATAACATCAGAGATATGATTTGGCAAATATTTTGAAGCGGTGGGTGTTGGTAAAGGTTTCTGCAGCACGCTTTTGTTCCTTCTGTCGATGTGAGCGGGCTTAAAACCTGCAGAGTGAATATATCGTTCTCAACATCTTCAGCAAAATTTGGGCCAAGCTGGTGGGTTAAGTTTGAAAAAATGAGATAAGGCTTTGATTCGCGCCATATGTTGCGGTGCCAAAAGCGTTTGGAATAGGGTTCGCGCCAATACGGGCTTGCCAAAGATTATGAAATCGGGTTTCACGCGTTTATGAATTGCCCGGATCTTTTCAATGAAACTGAAGCTTGGCAGGCTGGCTTTCAGCAAGTTGCGGGCGTTGATGAGGTGGGGCGCGGCCCTTTGGCAGGCCCTGTTACCGCGGCTGCGGTTATTCTGAACCCAAAGGCCATTCCCGACGGGTTGAACGATTCAAAAAAGCTAAGTGCAAAACGCCGCGAAAGCCTATTTGAGCAAATCCAAGCAACCTCAATTGTCTCTTATGCGCATATTTCCGAGTCGGTGATTGATGATATCAATATCCTGAATGCAAGCCTCTTGGCGATGAGAACGGCGGTTGCAGGGCTTTCTACAGCTGCCGATTTTCTCTTAATTGATGGCAATAAAGCACCTGCCCATTTGCCGATGCCGTATCGTACGATTATCAAGGGGGATGCAAAATCCTTATCCATCGCAGCCGCTTCGATCATTGCCAAGACGGTGCGCGACCGTTTGATGAGCGATTTGGCTGCCTCATTTCCCGGTTATGGCTGGGAAAAAAATGCAGGCTATCCCTCAGCAGAGCATAAATCGGCCCTTCTGCGCCTTGGTGTGACCCCACATCATAGGGTTTCTTTCAAACCTATACACAACATCTTGTATTCAAAAAATAAATAACCCCTTGATTCAAAAAAGAAATTGACGGCGAATCAGCTTTGATTCATTTTAGTGCCAAGAAAAGAGCGCAAACATGCGCCGGTTCAAGAGGCAGAAAAATGAAGACAGTAACAAAGAAGGCAGCCGTTGGGTTGCCGGTGAATAGTATTTTGGCAGGCGATTGCATCGAGGTGATGAACAGCCTGCCGGCAGAGTCGGTTGATTTGATTTTTGCAGACCCTCCCTATAATTTGCAGTTAAAAGGTGATTTGCATCGCCCTGATAACAGCCGCGTTGATGCGGTCGATGATGATTGGGATCAATTCTCCTCTTTCGCGGCCTATGACGCGTTCACAAATGCTTGGCTGAAGGCGGCCCGTCGCCTGTTAAAGCCCGATGGCGCCATATGGGTGATTGGTTCGTATCATAATATTTTTAGAGTGGGCGCCGCGCTGCAGAACCATAGCTATTGGATTTTGAACGATGTGGTGTGGCGCAAAGCCAACCCCATGCCAAATTTTCGGGGCAAACGGTTTACCAATGCGCATGAAACAATGATTTGGGCATCAAAATCGGAAAACTCGAAATACACATTTAACTATGACGCGCTGAAAGCATTGAATGAAGGTATTCAAATGCGCAGCGATTGGTTGCTGCCAATATGTAATGGTCATGAGAGGTTGAAGAATGATCAGGGCGATAAAGCCCACCCGACCCAAAAGCCGGAAAGCTTGCTGCACCGCATTTTGGTGGGGGCCAGCCAACCAGGTGATGTTATTTTAGACCCGTTTTTTGGCACCGGCACAACCGGTGCCGTTGCGAAAATGCTGGGTCGTAATTTTATTGGCATCGAGCAAGAGGCGGCCTATCGCAAAGTCGCAGAAAAACGGATCGCGATGGTACGTAAATTTGACAGCGAGGCGCTTCAGGTCACAACCGCAAAACGCGCCGAACCGCGGGTGCCCTTTGGGCAGCTTGTTGAGCGTGGCATGCTGCGCCCGGGTGAAGAGCTTCACAGTTTGAACGGGCGGCATAAAGTGAAAGTGCGTGCTGATGGCACGTTGGCGACCGCCGATATCAAAGGTTCGATCCATCAAGTGGGCGCTGCGCTGGAAGGCGCGCCCAGCTGCAACGGCTGGACCTATTGGTGTTTCAAGCGCGAAGGTAAGAAGGTGCCCATCGATTTGTTGCGCCAACAAATTCGAGATGAAATGGGCAATCGGCCCAATTAACGCTGCACCGCGCAGATAATTGAGCCCTAAGAGATAAACGTATTTGCCTGTGGCCTGAAAAGCCACCACTTCCCCGCTTTTTGAAGCGGGGATTTTTTAATTTGGTGGCGGGTTTGTGCCTTTGTTATAGGGCTGCCAATTGCTTATTTCTGGATAATGCATGGCCCGCCATGCCTTCACTTTCGGATTCATGAATTTACGCCAAAGTCTGGGATATACTGCAATTACCCCCATGATCGGATAGCTGTAGGGAAGCTGTGGGGCAAGTTGCTTTGGATAGGTGTGCAGCAAAGGATAGGCACGGGCAGGTTTGTAATGGTGGTCAGAATGGCGCTGAAGGTTGATCAGAAGCCAATTGGTCGCACGGTGCTCTGCATTCCAAGAATGATGCGGTTGAACAGCTTCATATTTGCCGTTTCCCAAATATTTTCGCGTTAGGCCATAATGTTCCAGGTAATTTATAAGCTCGAGATGAAAAACCGCAATAAAGGCCTGAAAAGCAAATAGAAAGACACCCCAAAAACCCACCAAATCATATGCAAATCCAAGCATAAGCAACTGCAGTAGCCAGTAGATCCAAAAGGGGTTTTTGAGATCATACCATGCCAACCCCTGCCGGGTGAGGCGCTGCGCTTCTGCGCGAAATGCGGAGAGATAGCTTGCTTTTAAAACCCGGATGAAAAAGCGATGCACGTTTTCATTATAACGCGCCGTAACAGCATCGCGGGGGGTGCCTACATAGCGGTGATGCACCAAAAGATGCTCGCTGCGAAAATGCGAATAGAGCACCATCGCCATCAGTATATCGGCGAGCCAACGGTCGCCTCGGCGGGGTTGGTGCATAAGCTCATGCGCATAATTGATGCCAATCGTGCCCGTCATCACGCCAAGGGAAAAAAATAACCCGATTAATTCCCAGCCATTTAGGTCAAGCCCTTTGTGAAAAGCGATCAGCCCGAATAAAATAAAAAATTGCAAAATTGGCCAGAGTAGGAGGTTAAGCCGATGCCATTTCAATTGCACGCTTTTTTCGGATGGTGCGGGGTTTGTTTGTTCTTTGCCAAGCACCGCGTCTAGGGTTGGAAAAACATACCAAATGACGAAGGGAATGCTCAAAACCCAGAAGCCGCCAAGCAGCGCCGCAGCTATGATGATTGGCCCCATGGATACACCAATCCAAAAGGGCAGGGCAGATTTAAACGCAGATGCCATGTTTAACTACTTGCCCGATGTTCCAGCGATAACCTCAGCGGCAATCTGAGCCGCCTTTGTGGCTATTTAATGGCCAGATCAAACACTTTTCGCATCACCGTTGGAAGATCCGTGGGGCGAAATTGCGCGCGGCTTAAAAATTCGCCGCGCCCCGGCGTCGTATGCATCAATATATCAGCTTTGCGAACGGTGAGATGAAGATGAAAATGGGTGAATGTGTGGCGCACTTCACCAGGCATCTTCTGCCAATTGGCAGTGATTGGAGGTGCTGGAACAGGGGCGTCGTTCCAATCGCTGCCGGGCCAACCCAGCATCCCTCCTAGCAAGCCGCGCTCGGGGCGCCGCTCAAGAAGATAGGCGCCATCTTCACGGCAGGCCACATAGGCAATGCCAAAGCGCGTTGGCTTGGGCTTTTTAGGAATTTTTTTCGGCAATTGTGCCATCGTGCCAGCCAGAAAGGCGCGGCAAGGGCCTCGCCACGGGCACAATCCGCAGGCTGGTTTTTTTGGGGTGCAAATCGTTGCCCCTAAATCCATCACGGCTTGGGCGTAATCGCCGGGCCTTTCACGCGGGGTCAGATGGTCGGCTTTTTCTGTAAGTTCTGGTTTGGCCGTTGGCAGCGGGGTATGGATATCAAATAAGCGCGCCATCACCCGCTCTACGTT
>Ga0228657_1000913_pt1 | contig 11108 bp, 10 predicted proteins | sample 70DmetaG_FD_182743 | JGI IMG/M metagenome (GOLD analysis project Ga0228657, IMG submission 182743) | Seawater microbial communities from Monterey Bay, California, United States - 70D | ecosystem: Environmental > Aquatic > Marine > Coastal | place: USA: California | collected 2016-10-07 | reverse complement strand
AACGCCAACACCAAACCGGTCAAGCCCAGCCAGCTGGGCAGGGGGCTTCCGCCAGTCCACAGCAACAGGACCCCACCGACAGGAATAATTGCGGCCAGTCCGTGTGCGGCCAGCACCATTGATGGCACGGTTGAGGGTACGGCACGCGTGGCCAAATCCCGGATAGACAGGCCAATCGCGGCGCCAACGCACAATAAAAGATACGGATCAAATGCAACGGTACCGGGGCGCACGATTATCAGAACGCCTATAAAACCCACGATGATCGCGCTCCAACGGCGCCAACCAACGGGCGCCCCAAGGAACATCGCGGCCCCAAGCGTAACGATCAAAGGCCCCGATTGGAAAATCGCGATGACCGTGGCAAGGGGCACCAAGGCAAGCGCGCTGACAAAGCACAACGTGCCCACGGCCTCACCTGCGATTCGCAGCCAAACCGGCCGTGTGGCCAATTCCGCAGACCACAATGCATGGCCCTGTGCCCGCGCGATGGCCGCAAACAGCACAAAGCCGATTACGCCGATCACGAGAATGATGAAACCGACGGTGACTTCACCCGACACCCATTTGATAAAGGCGTCTTCGATAGCGAATAACCCCATCGCAAGGGTCATCACAGCCGCACCACGCAGCGTATCGTTCATACATTGGCTCCGAAAAATAGAGGGGCGATGCGCCGGGATCGTGTCATCCTTTGCGCCGAACGCCGTACAGCTCCAACCGATGGCCCTTGAGCGTAAACCCAAGCCGTGCGGCGATTTTTTCCTGCAAGGCCTCGATCTCTGGGTCGACGAATTCGATGACCTCACCGGTTGTCATATCAATCAGGTGGTCGTGGTGATCCCGGTCGGCGTCTTCGTACCGGGCGCGGCCATCGCCGAACTCCAGCTTTTCTAGAATACCTGCTTCCTCAAACAATTTGACCGTGCGGTAGACCGTCGCGATGGAGATATTCGGATCCTGCGCCGAGGCGCGGGTGTAGAGATCTTCGACATCGGGGTGGTCATCGGCTGCTTCAAGCACGCCTGCAATGATGCGGCGCTGTTCGGTCATGCGCAGGCCCTTGGCCTCGCAGCGGCTTAAAATTGTTTCTCGCATCAAGCTTCCCTCTCAATACCCAAGGTCTAGGGGCGCGCACTGCCGTTTGCAATTCGCGCCTTTGGGTCAGGTCCCGCAAAAGGTGCGGGTGACGGCTTCTTCGGGGGTTGCGGGCAGGCGATAGGCCGCATTGGCCTCCGTTTCGGCGAAGGGGTCGCGCAAAACCTCCCAGAGCGCGTTGAACGGCGCGTCATCGCCTGCGTCACAGGCCGTGATCGCCTCTTGGATGCGGTGATTGCGCGGGATCACAGCGGGGTTGGTGCGCGCCATCAGCGCGGGGTCTGGCGCGTGAGCTTGCCATTTGGCGTGCCACTCAGCGTAGGCGGTAGTATCGCTAAACAGTGTTTGCGCAGTATCCGCTGCCAACGCCCGGAACGTGTTGGTGAAATCCGCGCGTTCAGTCGCCATCAATTCCAGCAACTCGACACCCAGTCCAAAATGCGCGCGCTCTAACCCGATTTTTGCTGCTAGTTTTGTTTCCCACGCGGCGGCGTAGGCAGTGTGAAATTGTTCCAACGCGTCGGTCATTTCGGCAATGCCCGCCTCTTGGTCATCCCACAACGGCAGGAGGGCTGTGGCCAGTTGCGCAAGGTTCCAAAGGGCGATGTTGGGCTGATTGCTATAGGCATAGCGGCCCATTTGGTCGATCGATGAGAATACTTGGCCCGGAGTATACGCCTCCATAAAGGCGCAGGGGCCGTAGTCGATGGTTTCGCCCGAAAGGGTCATGTTATCTGTGTTCATGACGCCGTGGATAAACCCCAGTCCCATCCATTCCGCGATCAAGTGCGCTTGGGCCTGCATCGTGTGCGCCAGCAGGCCAAGGGGGCCTTTGCGGTCGGGGGCGTGGCGGTTAAGCGTGTAATCAACCAGCGCGGCGACACCTTCGCGGTCGCCTTGGCTGGCAAGCCACTGGAATGTGCCTACGCGGATGTGGCTTGCGGCCACACGGGTCAGAACACCACCGGGTTCCCACCCGGACTGACGCAGCACTTGCTGGCCTGTCCGTACGGCGCAAAGCGCGCGGGTGGTGGGCACGCCAAGAGCGGCCATTGCCTCACTAACCAAGAATTCACGTACAACGGGGCCAAGCGCGGACCGGCCATCGCCAGAGCGGGAGTAGGGCGTAGGGCCCGCGCCCTTGAGTTGCACGTCGCGTCGGTCCCCTTGGGTGTCGATAACTTCACCCAGCAAAAGCGCGCGACCGTCGCCCAATTGCCCAGACCAATGGCCAAACTGATGCCCGCCATAGACCTGCGCCAATGGCCGCGCCCCCGGTGGCGGAGCGTTGCCTGCAAAGACATCCAGAGCCGCGCGGATGTCCGCCCCGTTGGTGCCAAGGTCTTGGGCCAAGTCGTCATTCACGGCCAACCAAGACGGGTCCGCGACGGCAGTGGCTTGCATCGGGGTATAGAACCGGGCGGGCAGATCCGCATAGGTGCTCTCAAACGCTAACATCGCCCACCTCATGGGTTAATTTGTGAATTGTGCCGCGTGCAGGGGCGGTCAAAGCCGCGCCAAACGCTCGACCAAGAGGGCAAAAAAACCGTCGGCGTCAAGATCGCCAAGAAACAGCGCGTTGGGCGCACGGTCCGTCACGCGCCACCAGTCGGCAACGGTCATGCCACGGGTGAGGGGGCTGTTGACCTCAATCTCAACATTGACGAAGCGCCCTGTGAACAGCTCTGGTTTCAGCAGATAGGCAATCACGCATGGGTCATGCAAAGGAGCGCCGGCACTGCCATATTTTTCTTTGTCAAAGCGCTCAAAGAAATCGGTCCACTCGGCGACCATGCGCCCGACTTCGGTGCCAAGCGCGCGGAAAGCGGCCACGCGCGGGGCGGTGGCCAGTGCTTTGTGCGTTACATCCAATGGCGCGACGACCAAGGGCACACCAGCGGCAAATACAGCCTGCGCGGCCTCTGGGTCGACATAGATGTTAAATTCCGCGGCGGGAGTGATGTTTCCCACCTGAAAATACGCCCCGCCCATCAAGACGATTTCCTGCACCCGCTCAATGATATCGGGGGCACGGGCAAAGGCGGTCGCGATGTTGGTCAATGGGCCCAATGGGCATAGCGTCACGGTGCCCGATGGTTCGGCCCGGAGTGTGTCGATGATGAAATCGACGCCGTGTTGTTCCTGCAAGGGCATCACCGGATCGGCAATCTGCGGTCCGTCGAGCCCCGTCTTGCCGTGCACATGTTCTGCCGTCACCAGCGGCTGGCGCAGGGGGCGATCGCAGCCCGCAAACACAGGCAGGTCGGGGCGTCCCGCCAGCTCACACACGATGCGCGCGTTTTTCTGGGTCAAGGGCAGGGGCACATTTCCCGCCACCGCCGTTAGGCCAAGAACCTCTAACTCTGGTGATCCGAGGGCCAATAGGATCGCTACGGCGTCATCTTGTCCGGGATCAGTGTCTATGATGATTTTGCGGGTCATTGTCGCGCCTCCCTTGGCGTTGGTCTCGCTGCGGCGGCGCGCATGTGCAAGGTGTTTTTGCGGGCCTAGGCGGTTTTTTCGGCGTGTTTGGCGGCGTCCCAAAGTGCGTCCATCTCGGCTAGATCGCTGTCTTCGGGGCGACGACCCTGCGCGGCCAGAGCGGCCTCAATCGTGCCAAACCGGCGCACAAATTTGGCGTTAGCGGCTCGCAAAGCGGCCTCTGGGTCGACCCCCATGTGGCGGGCAAGGTTTGCCATGACAAACAACAGATCGCCCATTTCTTCGGTCACTTCGTCTGCCGAAAGGTGGTCTTGGGCTTCGATCAGCTCGGCGGCTTCTTCTTGCATTTTAGCGAGCACTTGCGTGGTTTCCGGCCAGTCAAACCCAACCCGTGCGGCGCGCTTTTGTAGCTTGACGGCGCGCAACAGCGCAGGCAGCCCAAGCGCCACATCATCCAACACACCACCACGCGCCTTGGCCGCGCGCTCGCGGGCCTTTTGTGCCTCCCAGTCGGCAACTTGTTGTTCGGCTGATTTATCGCGGCTTTCGTCTCCGAAAATATGGGGGTGCCGGTCGACCATTTTCTGCGCCACGCCCTCGGCCACGGCATCAAAGTCGAAATGCCCGGCCTCTGAGCCGATTTCACCGTGATAGACGACCTGCAAAAGCAGATCGCCCAGTTCACCTTTAAGCTCAGCCATATCGCCACGCTCGATTGCATCGGCGACCTCATAGGCTTCTTCTATGGTGTAGGGTGCGATGGTTTCAAATGTCTGTTCGATATCCCACGGGCAGCCGGTTTTCGGGTCGCGCAGGCGGCGCATGATCTCTAGCAAACGGGGTAATCCGCCGCCGGGGGTCTTGCAAAGTGTGTCACTGTCCATTGCGGGTCCCCGTCTGTGCTTTACAGTCTCGATCAAAGCCCAGAATCCAGATGAGGACAACCCATGCCCGTGCTCAATTCCATCGCGGACCTTGCACCGCAAATGACCGAATGGCGGCGCTGGTTGCACCAAAACCCCGAAATCGATTTTGCCTGTCACAAAACAGCGGAGTTTGTGGCTGCAAAGCTGCGTGAATTTGGGGTGGATGAGGTGCATGAAGGGATTGCGCAGACCGGACTGGTCGCGATCATCAATGGTGGAGCGGAGGGTCCGACGATTGGGCTGCGCGCGGACATGGATGCGCTTCCGATGCAGGAGGAAACAGGTGTCGATTGGGCCAGCCAGACACCCGGTGCAATGCATGCCTGTGGTCACGATGGGCACACGACAATGTTGTTGGGGGCGGCCAAATACCTCAGTGAAACGCGCCGTTTTTCGGGCCGGGTCGCGCTTATTTTTCAACCCGCCGAAGAGGGCAGCGGCGGTGGTCGTGTTATGGTGCAAGAGGGCGTGATGGACCGCTTTGATATCCATGAGGTCTATGCACTGCACAACGGGCCGGGTGTAGCGGCTGGTGCATTTTGGACCACGCCGGGCCCGATTATGGCGGCCGCTGATACATTCCGGATTGATATCACAGGCAAGGGCGGGCATGGGGCCGCCCCCCAAAACACATTTGATCCGATCACAGCCGCATTGGCCATTGGCAACGCGCTACACACTATTACCAGCCGCAATTTGCGCTCGGGCGATGATTTGGTCCTGTCTGTGACGCAGATACACGCAGGTACAGCCGACAATATTATTCCCGCCCACGCTTGGCTTGAGGGAACCGTGCGTACATTCACGCCCGAGGTTCGCGACATGGCCGAGACCCGCTTGGCCGAAATTGTGACGGGGCAGGCGGCAAGCTTTGGGGTGCAAGCCGTTGTCGATTATGATCGGGGGTATCCCCCGACGGTTAACCACCCTGCGCAAGCGCAGTTTGCTGCTGATGTTGCCGCAGAAATTGTGGGGCAAAGCAATGTGACCCCGGATGGTCGTCCCGAAATGGTGGCCGAAGACTTTGCCTATATGCTAGAGGCGCGCCCCGGCGCATATCTGTTCATCGGGAACGGCGATAGCGCGGGGTTGCATCACCCCAAGTATGATTTCAACGATGCGGTTGCGCCGGTCGGGGCCAGTTTCTTGGCCCGTCTGGTCGAGACCGCACAGCCGCTATGACGGGTCCGCGACCTTAACCCGCCCGCATCAACATTCCCCAAAGGTCACGCGTATCATCAGGGTCCGCGAGCATATCGAGCGGCTCATAGAACGGGTGATCGTTTAGCTGGGCGTGCACATATCGCAGGGCGCTAAAATCCTCAGTGGCAAAGCCGACGCTGTCGAACAGTGTGATCTGATCGTCGCGGGTCCGTCCCGATGTTTGGCCGGCAAACACCTGCCAAAGCTCGGTCACGGGGTGGTCGGGGTCTAGCTGTTGTATCTCTCCCTCAACGCGGGTTTGCGGCGGATATTCCACAAAGATATCAGAGCGGTGTAGAATATCTGGGTGCAGTTCTGTCTTGCCGGGGCAATCCCCACCAATGGCGTTTATATGCACGCCGCTGCCGATCATATTGTCGGTCAAGATGGTGGCAAATTGCTTGTCAGCGGTGCAGGTCGTGATGACCTGTGCGCCTGTGACCGCCTCTTCGGGGCTGGTGTGAGTGGTGACGTCAAATCCCTGGGCGCGCAAGTTATTGGCGGCCTTGGTCGTGGCTTTGGCGTCAATGTCATACAGGCGGAGGGTATTAATCTTGCATAGCTCGCGTATGGCAACGGCCTGAAACTCGCACTGAGCGCCATTGCCGATCAACGCCATGGTGTGCGCGTCCTGGGGGGCCAAAAGCCGCGTAACCAAGGCCGAGGTTGCTGCCGTGCGTAGCGCTGTTAGTAACGTCATTTCCGTCAGCATAACTGGATAGCCGGTATCGACTCGGCTGAGCACGCCAAAGGCCGTCACGGTTTGAAATCCGCGCGCCATGTTTGCGGGATGGCCGTTGACGTATTTGAAGCCATATTGCGCACCGTCCGAGGTGGGCATCAGCTCAATCACCCCTTCCTCAGAATGGGCCGCGATGCGGGGTGTTTTGTCAAACTCGGGCCAGCGCTTGAAATCTGCCTCAATTACAGATGCCATGTCGGCCATCATCTGGCCGGGTCCTATCGTATGGATCAAGCGCATCATGTTTGCGACGCTCACAAAGGGAACATACGCCAGATCAGAGGGTTGTAGTATGTCTTTCACGTCATTTTTTCCTTTATGCACTGCGTGTGACCCTGTCCAAAATCGTCCGACCCGCGAGAGATCCGCACAGATCCACCATCAGTTTCGCAGTCCGGCCTCGGTCATCGAGAAAGGGGTTCAACTCTACGAGATCAATCGCATTCACGAGCCCGCTTTCGTGCAGGACTTCCATGATCAGGTGGGCCTCACGGAAAGTGGCGCCACCGGGTACCGTGGTGCCGACAGCGGGCGCGATGCTTGGGTCAAGAAAATCTACGTCGAGGCTGACATGCAGACGGCCGTTGGCAGCACGCACACGGGCCAAGAACTCTTCGAGCGGTGCGCGCACGCCAGTTTCATCAATGGCGCGCATGTCATGTGCGTCGATCCCAAGGCGCTGGATCGCCGCACGCTCAGCCTGATCAACGCTGCGCAGGCCCATCATACAGATGTTTGGGCCGGGAATTGGGGCGTTTAGGGGCGTATAAATCCCCTCAAACCCTGCGCCGCCTGTCAGATAACCCATTGGCGTGCCGTGCAAATTTCCGCTCTCGGTCGTGTCGAGTGTGTGCAGGTCGGGATGGGCATCTAGCCACAGCACGAAAAGGGGGCGGCCATCGTGATGCGCCGCGTTTGCGTGCCCGCCGATTGACCCGGCTGCCATTGCGTGATCGCCGCCCATGAAAATGGGGATGTGATCGGTGCGGCAGACATGAAAACTGAACTCAGCGATTTGGTTCGTCCAGGCCACAACCTCGGCAAGGTGATGCACAGAGGGATTTGGATGCGGAATGTCTGGGCCAACCTCGACCCAAAGGGAGCCCACATCTTGGACATCGTGCCCCAAGGCGGCAAGCGACGGCCCAAGCCCCGCTGTGCGGTAGGCATCCGGCCCCATAAGGCAACCGCCACGGCCTGCGCCGATTTCAATGGGAATGCCGATCAATTGGTAACTGGGCACGCGCGTGATCCTGTGCTGGGGTCTATTGGCCCTAATATCGCCGCCCAAATCGTCAGGACATAGTGTCAAAGCTGTACAAAATGTGCCATATTGTTGGCATATTGTTAGGGTAATCTCACATAATGTTTGACTTGGATGACACCGACCGCGCGTTGATCGCGGCACTGAAACGCGACGGGCGGATCGCCACGACGCAGCTTGCGCGGCAGTTGAACCTGTCGCGTGCCACAGTCCAAGCCCGGATTGAGCGGCTGAAGGACCGCGGTGTGATCAAGCGCTTCACGGTTGAGGTCACGCTCGCGAGCGATGATGACGCAATTGCTGCGATCATGTTTATTGCACTGCAAGGTGCAATGAGCCGGGCAGTTATCCGGCAGCTGCGCAAAATGCCCGAGATCGTGACGTTGAATTCAACTAACGGCGGCTGGGACTTGGTCGCTCGGATCGAGGCGCAGGACCTGCGCCGGTTTGACCGGGTCCTTCGTGAGGTGCGCGAGATTGAGGGGGTCGTGAACTCGGAAACTTGCCTTCTGTTGGCAGAGGCGTAGCGTTACAGCAGCGCGCCGGTCCCCTGTAGCACCCCGTGCTCTAACGCATAGCGCGTCAGTCCAGCAGTTGAAGAAATCCCCAACTTGCGCTTGATGTTCTTGCGGTGGGTTTCCACGGTTCGAACCGAAATATCCAACTCAACCGCGACGTCCTTGTTGGATTTACCTTGGGCCAATTGCAGCAAAATCGTCTGCTCCCGTGAGGTAAGCGCCTCGGCCGCGCCGTCCACTGGCGTGAGAGACCCTTCAGCACCGGGGCACAAATACCGCTCTCCTGCCATGACGGTATCAATGGCGCGGCGGATTTCTTCGGTCGGAACATCCTTAAGGACATAGCCCATCGCGCCGTGGTTGAGGGCCGTGTTGATGTATTCGGGCGTGTCATGCATCGACAGGATTAATATGCGGGTATCGGGGTGGTTCTCTAGCAGGATTTCGGTGGCCGACAGCCCGTTGACCAACGGCATGTTCAAATCAAGCAGAATGACATCCGGAGCAAGCGTCGCGGCCTGATCAATGACCTCTTGGCCATTTGCGAGCGTGCCGACAACAACGATATCGTCATAGGTTTCCAGAATGGCGCGGATGCCGTCAGCCACCATCGGGTGGTCATCCACGATAAGAACCTTGATCGAATTCATAGGTTTTGATCCTTCGCTCGTCTTCCTGTGCCATCGCGTCCCGCTTGCGGTGCAAGCAGGTGGCTTAGGGGCACATCCGCCTCAATCACGGTGCCTGCATCCGTGGTGGTTACGCGCAAGGTGCCGTCCAATTGCTCGACGCGTTCTTGCATGTTTCGCAACCCAAGGCCACTGCGCCCGGTGCGCGCAACCGTTTGGTCGCGGCCTGCGGTTAGCCCTTTGCCGTTATCGGCAATGCGTAGCGTGGCCCCGTTGCGATGTCCTGCCACACTGACCGAGACTTCGGTCGCCTCAGCGTGGCGTTCAATGTTTGTCAAAGCCTCTTGCGCGATGCGGTACAGGGCATTCTTGGCCTCCGCATCGAGGCGGTTACGAAAGACCACGGTTTGAAAGTTCACGGGCACTTTGGTGCGGGCTGAAAAATCCTCGGCCAGCGCCTTGAGGGCAGGGCCCAGCCCAAGGTCATCCAAAACGCCGGGGCGTAGATCACGACTGATGCGCCGGACCTCACCGATGGCGCCGTGTAGGCCTTCGATGCCTTCATCCACGGCCTTGGTTGCCCCTGCGCCGCCCTTGGCAGTTAGCCGCTTGGCCAGTTCCAACTTATACCGCACCCCCACAAGGATCTGAGAGATTGAGTCGTGCAATTCGCGCGCGACGCGGCCGCGCTCTTCTTCTTGGGTGTCGAGCACCCGTTGGGTTAGCGCCTTCAGCTTGGCATCCGCCAAACGCCTTTCGCGGACTGTGATTAGGAGCCCCGAGAGAAACACGATCGTGAGGGCCGCACCGGTGATCAGCCCGATCTGCACAAATGTCCGCCGCACACGGCTTTGCGTTTCGGCACGTGCGGCGGCCACACTGGTCAACACCTCGTCAATAAACACGCCGGTACCAATCGCCCATTGCCAGTCCTGCAAGCCGATCACATAGGTGATCATAGTCGCGGTTTCCCCGGTCGATGGTTTTTCCCATTCATAGGTGTGATACCCGCCGCCGGAGCGTGCCACATCGATCAGCGTGTCGGTTATGGACACCCCGTTGGCGTCTGTCATTCCCGTCCAGTTGCGTCCGATCAGCCGCGTTTGCCGCGGCGAAACAAGGTTTGTGCCGTCGTAGTCATAAACAAAGAAAAACCCATCTTGTCCGTAAACCATCGCAGACAGGATCTGTGTTACCCGCAGCTTTGCCAACGCATCATCGGGGGCCGCATTGCCATAGATCGTCACAAAGGCGGTCCGAGCGAGGCTGAGGTAGTTTTTTAACTCTGCCTTTTTCGTTTCAATCAGGGTGCGTTCAAGGGCGGCCAACTCTCGCTCTGCCATGCGGCTGGATTGTATGTTGACCAGTAATGCGATGGCGGCAGCGGCCAAAACCAACGGGATCGTGGCCAGCCCAAAAAGCTGCTGACCGTAAGTCACACGGCGCAGACGGGTTAAGCGAGAAGAACGATGCGCAGGCGACATTGAGGGCCAATTGCCAATGGATTGAGCAACACGCCTAAGAATTTCTGACCGGTAGGGCAAGATTTTTTCAAATATCAGGGTTCTTGGGTATTTCCTTGTGGGGGCGGGGAACCTACCTTCCCGCGACTAACTTGCGTCAGCGTCTTCCGAGGGGGGAGTCGCTGTTCATTAATCCATAGGGGAGGAAAACCATGGATCGTCGTTCGTTTTTGAAGAATTCCGCGCTTGGCGGGACGGCAGCAGCGGCCGCAACGCTGGCCGCACCGGCCTACGCTCAGGGCAAACGCACCCTGACGATGGTGACCACGTGGGGCCGTGGCCTTGCGGGCGTGCACGATGCCGCACAGCGCGTCGCCGACAGCATCACAACCATGACCGATGGCATGCTCACCGTTGACCTGAAGGCTGCTGGCGAACTGGTTGGCGCATTTGAAGTATTTGACGCGGTCAGCTCCGGTCAAGCCGACATGTACCACGGCGCAGACTACTACTTTGTGGGTCAGCACCCTGCCTACGCCTTCTTCACGGCTGTGCCCTTCGGCATGACCGCGCAAGAACTGGCAAACTGGTACTATCACGCCGGCGGCATGGAAAAGCACGACGAACTGGGTCAAATCTTTAACCTCAAGTCATTCCTTGCAGGCAACACCGGCGCACAGGCCGGCGGTTGGTACCGTCAGGAGATCAACGGCCCAGAGGACTTTAACGGCCTGAAGTTCCGTATGCCCGGTCTCGGCGGCAAAGCCCTTGGTAAGCTCGGCGCATCGGTGCAAAACCTGCCCGGTTCCGAAGTGTACCAAGC
>Ga0228657_1000906_pt1 | contig 11173 bp, 11 predicted proteins | sample 70DmetaG_FD_182743 | JGI IMG/M metagenome (GOLD analysis project Ga0228657, IMG submission 182743) | Seawater microbial communities from Monterey Bay, California, United States - 70D | ecosystem: Environmental > Aquatic > Marine > Coastal | place: USA: California | collected 2016-10-07 | reverse complement strand
AACCAATCCAATTTGTTTTTGTATGTTATTGCGAGCTTCATTAGAAAGATTTACACTGTCGGTTCTCATATAGGTTATGTATCCCGCTTCGTAAAGTCTTTGAGCCATTGTCATGGTTTTACTTACGGAAAAATACAATTTTCTTGAGGCTTCTTGTTGTAAAGTTGAGGTGGTAAAGGGAGGGGCAGGGCTTTTTTTAGCTGGACGTTTTTTGATATCGCTCACCTTAAAACTAGCTTCTTTATTTTTTTGGAGAAAAGCACTTGCTTCTTCTTTATTTGAAAAGAGTTTTTGTAATTGGGAGGGAATAATTTTTTTGCTTTCAGTCTGAAAAATGGCCTGAGTTTTAAAACTCCGTTCAGGTGAGAAATTTCTGATTTCTCTTTCTCTGTCTACCAAAATTCTTACGGCGACAGACTGAACTCTACCTGCTGACAAGCCCCCCTTTACTTTACGCCACAATACTGGTGAAAGTTCGTACCCGACAAGACGGTCTAATATTCTTCTCGCTTGCTGCGCATTGACCAAATTGTAATCGATATCGCGTGGATTTTCGATGGCTTTTAAAATGGCTTTTTTAGTGATTTCAGAAAAAACAATTCGCTTGGAGTTGTCTTGAGAAAGGTTTAATGTATTCGATAAATGCCATGCAATTGCTTCTCCCTCACGGTCTTCATCACTAGCTAGCCAAACGGTTTCCGCCTTTTTTGCCAAGTTCTTTAGCTCGGTAACTATTTTTTTCTTGTCGCTACTGACAATGTATTTTGCAGAAAAATCACCGTTTACGTCAACTCCGAGTTCTTTGGAGGGTAGATCTGCTATATGACCAAAAATAGAGGCAACTTTATACTCCTTTCCTAAAAACTTTTCTATAGTTTTCGCCTTTGCTGGAGACTCTACGATTACTAAATTTTTGGACATAGAATAAAATTTTGTTGACAAAAGTAGGTAAGTTTTTTTGGAACTATCAAATTTTGAAGTTCTCTTGTATTAAATTTACTTTGATATTTTTCGATTTTATTCAGCACAAAAACAAACTAGATGTCTATCCAAAATGTAGATTTTTCAACGATAAAGCATTTATTTGAATCTGATTTACTTGATGAAATTCAGCGAGTAGGCATCCATAAAAAAGTTCCAAAAGGAGCATTGATGATTGATATTGGAGAATCCATTAGATACATTCCATTAATTTTAGATGGAGTAATTAAAATTGTAAGAGAAGACGATTTGGGAGGTGAATTGCTTCTGTATTTTGTTGAGTTTGGCAATACTTGTGCAATGACCTTAAACTGTTGTCTTGATTCGTCTAAAAGTGAAATCAGTGCGCTTTGTGAATCTGATGTAAGTCTGATCATGATCCCTGTTAATCTCATGGATCTTTGGCTTACAAGGTACAAATCCTGGAGGACATTTATTTTTGACAACTTCCAAAGTCGACTGAACGAAATGTTAAAAACAATTGATGCATTGACTTTTCTAAAATTAGATGACCGCCTGCGAAACTATTTAGAAGGAAAATTCAAACACAGCAATGAAAACAAGCTACATATTACCCATCTAGAAATAGCTAATGATTTAAATTCCTCTAGAGTAGTCATCTCTCGTTTACTCAAGCAAATGGAAAATGAAGGCCACATTAAACTCGGGAGAAATACCCTTTCTTTACTGAATTAAATTGGAAGATATAAATTAAGTTACCTCCGTTCGAAAGAAGTATCTTAATTTTGAAAAAAACTTAAAGCTGAAGAATTATTTTCCCATATTGACTTGGATAACAGATTATAAGTCTGTTGATTTAAAAAGTGATTTGCTGGCAGGAATTACTGTGGCTGTACTGCTTATTCCTCAAGGTATGGCCTATGCTTTAATCGCGGGACTGCCTCCAATATATGGTTTATACGCAGCCCTTACGCCACAAATAGTCTATGCTGTATTGGGAACATCAAGACAATTAGCCGTTGGACCTGTAGCTATGGATTCTCTTTTGGTTGCTGCTGGATTGGGAACACTCAGCATCGTAGATCCAAGTCAGTACATTCAAATGGCTATTTTATTGGCATTGCTGATGGGAGCAATTCAGTTTTCATTAGGTCTTTTTAAAATGGGGTTTATTGTGGACTTTTTATCCAAGCCCGTCATCAATGGATTTACCTCAGCGTCAGCAATCATTATAGGATTGAGTCAAATAAAACACCTTATTGGAATTCCCATATCGCAAAGCAACAAACTTCATCTTTTTGTTGCATCGCTCATCAATTCAGAACACGCTATTCATTTGCCTACACTGACTATTGGAATAGTTAGTATGTTAATCATTGTTTTAATAAAGAAGTGGAACGCTAAAATTCCCTCGGCGTTAATTACAGTTCTTATCGGAAGTTTGTGGGTATATTTTAGTCAGCAAAATCAACAGGGAGTAGCAGTAGTGGGCGATATTCCTGAAGGACTCCCCACTTTTAGCCTTCCCATAGTTGATTGGCTGACTGTAAAACAATTATTCCCAATTGCATTTACCATTGCTATTGTTGCCTACATGGAAGCTATATCTGTAGCTAAAGCAATCCAAGGAAAACATAAATCACACGAACTCAATCCCAATCAAGAACTCCTCGCATTAGGGGCGTCTAATATGATTGGTTCTTTGTTCCAATCTTATCCAACTACCGGGGGGTTTTCAAGAACGGCTGTAAATAAACAAGCAGGAGCCAAAACAGGTTTTGCCTCACTTATTAGCGCATTAATTGTTGGCATTACTTTAAGTTTTTTAACGCGCTGGTTTTTTTACTTGCCAAAGGCTGTTTTGGGAGCCATCATTATCGTTGCTGTATTTAACCTAATTGACTTAAAATACGCAAGGAGATTATATCGTAGTAGAAAAGATGAGTTTGCTTTATTAATCCTCACTTTCATACTCACAATTTTTGTAGGAATCTCACAAGGTATTCTTTTCGGAATTATTTTATCATTACTCTTATTGGTTTACCGAACCTCTAAACCGCATTATGCATTTTTGGGTCGTATTGGTACAACTAATTATTTTAAAAATATTGCTCGCTTTCCTGATGAAGTAGTGTTAAGAGACGATCTTATTATTTTGAGATTTGATGCTCAACTCTTTTTTGGTAATATTCAATTTTTTAAACAATTGGTATTAAATGCTGTAGAGAAAAAACAAGGTAAAGTCAAAGGCTTTATAATCAATGCACGAGCTATAAATTACATCGACAGTACAGCTACAGAGCAACTCGTTCAGCTCATCAAGAAGTTACAAAAAAACAATATTCGCGTCATGATCGTCGGAGCAATTGGTCCTGCTCGAGATTTAATCATCAAGAGTAAACTGATTCACGTACTCAAAAAAGAAAATCTATTCATTACTTCTGGGGATGCAACAGATAGTTTTGATGGTATTTGTAAAAAAACACCTCTTCAGAAAAAACTCAGTGGACAAACTAACCTGTAAGTTAAATTGACATAAATTTGAAACATGACTATTGAACAAATCTATACTGGCTGTCTCTCACAGGGGGCTTATTATATAGAAAGCCAAGGAGAAGCAGCGATAATTGACCCTTTAAGAGAAGTAAAGCCCTACCTTGCAAGGGCTAAAAAAAACAATGCCAATATCAAATATATTTTTGAGACTCATTTTCATGCAGACTTTGTTAGCGGACATGTTACTCTTGCAAAAGAGACGGGTGCCACCATCGTATATGGTCCGCTCGCTGAAACAGAATTTGATGCTCTAATTGCAAAAGATCAACAAGAGTTTAAAATTGGAGACATTACTCTCACCGTTTTACACACACCAGGACATACAATGGAGAGTACGACTTATCTCCTTAGAGACGCTTCTCAAAAGGACATTGCTATATTCAGTGGAGATACCCTATTTCTAGGAGATGTAGGGAGACCTGATTTAGCTCAAAAAGCAAACAGCATTTCACAAGAAGACCTAGCAGGCATGCTCTATGAAAGTTTGAGAAAAAAAATCATGCCTCTTGCAGATGATGTCTTAGTATATCCCGCTCATGGAGCTGGTTCGGCTTGTGGCAAAAACCTTAGTAAAGAAACTGTAGGAACTTTAGGAGAACAAAAAAGGACCAACTATGCGCTCCGTGCAGATATGACAAAAGATGAATTTGTCAAAGAAGTTACTGATGGACTTCTTCCTCCCCCACAATATTTCCCTTTAAATGTAAAAATGAACCAGGAAGGCTATCAACACATAGATACCGTACTCCAATCTGGTACTACACCTCTAAAACCTGAAGCATTTAAAGAACTTGCTAATCAAAGGGATGCTATTATTCTTGATGTTAGACATCAAAATGACTTTGTAAAAGGACACATCCCGCAATCAATTTTTATTGGAATCGACGGAGGGTTTGCTCCTTGGGTTGGAGCGATGATAGGTGATGTCTCACAAGCTATTCTTTTAATAACACCCGAAGGAAGAGAGGAAGAAACCGTTACCCGTTTGGCACGAGTCGGCTTTGATAATACTCTTGGCTTTTTAGAAGGAGGATTAGAGGCTTGGAAAAATGAAGGGAATGCTATTGACAGCATAGATGGAATTGATTCCAATAGCTTAAAGGTGTTAAGTGAAAAAGAAAATCTACCCCTTTTTGACGTGCGTAAACCTGCAGAGTATCTTTCAGAGCACCTCCCCGATGCAAAAAATACTCCGCTTGATTTTATCAATGAACATATGAATGACTTTCCCTCGGGATCAACATTCTACATTCATTGTGCTGGAGGTTATCGAAGTGTGATTGCCGCATCTATTTTAAAAAGTAGAGGTATTCACAACCTTATCGATGTCAAGGGAGGCTTTGGAGCCCTCAAAAAAAGCGGAATGAAAACCTCAGACTACGTTTGTCCTACAACCCTTTAAATTAACTTTAATTGCTACTCCTATGGATTGGATAATGAACCCGTGGCCTTGGTACGTTGGGGGACCTTTGATCGCATTAATTCTCTTTTTGCTTTTATATTTTGGTAAGAGTTTTGGAATGTCTTCAAATTTAAGAACAATCTGCACTATTTGTGGTGCTGGAAAACGAAGTGATTTTTTTAAGTTCGACTGGAGAAAACAACAATGGAATCTATTGGTTGCCTCAGGGGCTATTATCGGAGGATGGATCGCTTCTACTTATCTCACAGAAGATCCCAGTGTTCTGATTCACAAAGACACTATTGCAAAACTGCAGCAGCTCAACATAAAAAGTGCTGGCACAGCTTATTTACCTAAAGAACTTTTTAGTTTAAATAACTTACTAAAGCCAAAAGTATTAAGCACACTAGCTATTGGAGGGTTTTTAGTAGGATTTGGTGCACGTTATGCTGGGGGTTGCACATCGGGTCATGCAATTTCTGGATTGAGTAACCTTCAGTTGGTTTCACTTTACGCTGTAATTGGATTCTTTATTGGGGGGCTTCTAATGAATCATTTCTTACTCCCTTACATTTTATAATATGAGACAGTTCTTCTTTCTTTTAATAGGTGTCTTCTTCGGAATCGTAATGTTTAAATCGGAAGCAGCTTCTTGGTTTCGTATATACGAAATGTTCCAATTCAAATCCTTTCATATGTACGGGATAATTGGTTCGGCATTAGGTTTTGGAGTACTAATCACTCAAGGGATTAAAAGGTTTCAAATAAAATCAGCCTTTGGTGAGCCCATTGTCATTCCAGATAAGACCAAAAGCTTTTATCGCTACAGTATAGGTGGAATCATTTTTGGTTTGGGTTGGGGGCTTTCTGGGGCATGCCCGGGTCCTATATTTACACTTCTAGGAGCTGGCTTTCTATCCATTATTATAGTTTTAATCTTTGCCATTTTAGGAACTTGGTTCTATGGCATGATAATGCACAAACTTCCAAACTAGTAACCAAGACTCGCGTTCTTTTTAAGCTCTCCTAAAATACTGATGTGATATAAAGACTGACAAAATGGCAATATCATTCTGTTTTTTGTAATTTTACAAACAAAATCTTAAATCAAAAACTCATTTAACCATTTTATGGCTTTAAAAGAAACCCCCTCATTGGAAAAAAACCCTTTGGAACACAACGGAACTCCTAGCCCAAGTGGATCCTCGAAATCGGTTTCCACCAAAAAAGCCTATATCGAGAGTTATGGTTGTCAAATGAATTTTGCTGATAGTGAAGTTGTTGCTTCTATTTTAACAAAAGAGGGATATACCATTACTGAAGAACTAGATAAAGCCTCCTTGGTTCTAGTAAATACCTGTTCGATAAGAGAAAAAGCCGAACAAACTGTTCGCAAGCGATTAGAGTATTTCAATTCTAAAAAGAAAAATCAGTCTGATATGACCGTTGGAGTCCTAGGCTGTATGGCAGAACGCCTAAAGCACAAGTTTTTAGATGAAGAAAAAATAGTTGATCTCGTGGTTGGTCCCGATGCTTATAAAGACATCCCAAACCTGCTTCAAGAAGTAGCTAATGAAAGAGAAGCTGTAAATGTTCTTCTATCAAAAGAAGAGACCTATGGAGATATTGCACCCATTCGCTTGAACTCTAATGGTGTCTCAGCATTTATTTCTATAACCAGAGGATGCGACAATATGTGTACATTTTGTGTGGTTCCTTTTACTCGAGGCAGAGAACGCAGTAGAGATCCTAAAAGCATTTTAGAGGAAGCCGCAGATCTAGCTTCCAAAGGCTATAAAGAAATTACCCTTTTAGGTCAAAATGTAGACAGTTATCTTTGGTATGGAGGTGGCTTAAAAAAAGATTTTGATAAAGCCACACCGCTCCAACAAAAAACAGCACTTCGTTTTGAAAACCTTTTAAGGCTCGTTGCTGAAGCACATCCTAAAATCAGAATTCGCTTTTCCACTTCCAATCCTCAAGATATGTCTCTTGATGTTTTAAAGGTTATGGCAAAGTATAATAATATTTGTAATTACATCCATCTCCCAGTCCAATCGGGAAGCAATGCCATACTTAAAAAAATGAATCGTCAACATACCAGAGAAGAATACTTTCAACTGATTGATTCCATTAAAGAACTTATCCCAAATTGCGGCATATCCCACGACTTGATTGCCGGTTTTCCTACAGAAACCGATGAGGATCATCAAGACACTCTAGATTTGATGGATTATGTCAAATACGATTTCGGGTTTATGTTTGCCTATTCAGAACGCCCAGGAACTTTAGCGGCAAGAAAAATTGAAGACGATGTCCCAGAGGCAGTCAAGAAAAAACGTCTCAATAAAATTATTGCAAAACAACAAGAACACAGCCGTTATCGCACAGAGCAATTTATTGGAAAAACCGTTTGTGTTTTAATAGAAAAAGACTCAAAACGCTCGGATCTAAAGTGGAGTGGCAGAACAACGCAAAATACCGTAGTCGTTTTTCCAAAACAAGATTATAAAATAGGAGATTTTGTAGATGTTAAAATTACAAGCTGTACCTCAGCAACCCTAATAGGGGAAGCAGTACAACTTTCAAATCACGTTTAAAATGGATTCATTACAAAGTGTCAAACAACGTTTCGGGATCATTGGAAATAATTTGGGGCTCAATCGCGCTTTAGAAAAAAGCCTACGTGTTTCTAATACCGACATCTCCGTCTTAGTAATCGGAGAAAGTGGTGTAGGGAAAGAGAGTGTTCCAAAAATCATCCACCAATATTCTCATAGAAAACACAACAAATACATCGCTGTAAACTGTGGAGCTATCCCCGAGGGAACTATAGACAGTGAACTTTTTGGTCACGAGAAAGGGGCCTTTACAGGAGCAACCCAGACGCGAGCAGGTTATTTTGAAGTTGCCGACGGGGGTACTATTTTCTTGGATGAAGTAGGTGAATTACCTCTTCAAACTCAAGTTCGCCTTTTGAGAGTTCTGGAAAGTGGAGAGTTTATTAAAGTAGGGTCTTCTAAAGTTCAAAAAACTAATGTTAGAATTGTAGCTGCAACCAATGTAAACATGATAGATGCAATTACTAAAGGCAAGTTCAGAGAAGATTTATATTATCGTTTAAGTACAGTTGAGATTACGCTTCCTCCGCTAAGAGAACGCAAAGAAGATATTGTTTTATTATTTCGAAAATTTGCTTCAGACTTTGCACAAAAATACCATATGCCTGCTATTCAATTAGACGAACATGCTCAAGCTTTACTCACGGACTATCGTTGGAGGGGAAATATTCGTCAACTGAGAAATGTAGCCGAGCAAGTCTCCGTATTGGAACAAGAACGACAAATCAACGCCGCTCGAATTCGTCATTATCTGCCCGATCGAGAATCACAACTCCCTGCCCTAGTTAACAAAAAAGAACGAGAAAGTGATTTTTCCTCCGAAAGAGAAATCCTCTACAAAGTGCTTTTTGATATGAAAAGTGACTTGAATGATCTAAAAAAACTTACTTTGGATTTAATTAAAAATGGAGGAGACAGTGAATTAAATGAGAGTAATCAAAATTTGATCAAAAAAATATATGGGAAAGAGGATTCCCCATCCCCAGATAATTTGAGTCATGAACCTGTTCCCTACACAGCAGAAACTCCCGAGATTTCAAAAGTAGATGCCGCAGATAAATACTCTTATGCGGAAACGATTGAAGAAGAAGAACCTTTATCCCTGCATGAAAAAGAACTCGAAATGATTAAACAAGCATTAACTAGAAGCAAAGGAAAACGTAAATTAGCGGCAAAGGAATTAGGGATTTCTGAACGAACCTTGTACCGAAAAATAAAACAATTTGATCTCAATGATGTGGAGTCAGAATAAAATCAAGATCGTACTTTTGGCATTGAGTTTCCAAGCGTGTGGTATTTATTCCTTTACTGGAGCATCTATCCCCACTGGGGTAACGACCTTTCAAGTCAATTTTTTTGAAAATCTAGCAGGCAATCGCCCTGGTTCAACAGTTGAGCCGGGTCTAGACAATGACTTTACAAATGCGCTTCAAGACATCATCATGAACCAGACCAATTTAAACTTAGTAACAGAAGGAGGCCAGCTAATTTACGAAGGTGAAATAACAGAATATAGTGTTACTCCCATGTCAGCAACTGCAAATATCACAGCTGCACAAAACCGACTAAAAATGATCGTTGCCTTTCGGTTTTTTAACACAAAAAAGGAAGAAGACGATTACAAGAAAAATTATTCCTTTTTCTATGATTTTCCGGCAGAGCTTCAGGTTTATGATGTCATTGACGCTGCGCATAAAGAAATCTTTGATCGTATTACACAAGACATCTTTAATGATACATTAGCGAAATGGTAATTCAAGATGCTAAAAAACTCGTTTCCTTTTTGGATCATTTTGATCCTAATGATGCCGAACATCTTCGGCAAATAGAATCTCTTGTCTACCAATTTCCTAATTTTCATTTAACGCGTGCTTATTATTTGAAAGCACTACAGCAGCAACAATCAGAGGGTTTTGACAAGGCTTTATCTCACACAGCAATTGCAACTCATGATCGGGAGCTACTATATCAGTTTATAGAAACCCAAACAAAAAAAGCGAAAAAGTCAACTAAAAAGAAAGAACATAAAAAAACACCTCCACAGAATGAGCCTACAGAAAACACATCTATTGAAATAGCCTCACCTGAAATCACCCCTGAAAAAGAGCCGGTCATTTCCCATGAAAAAACTAAAGAAACACCCCCAGAAAACCGACGTTTTTCTGAATGGGCGAGTTATCTAAAGTCTAAGAAAAGTACAGAAAAACAACCCAAAATTGCTGCTAAATTTGAATTGATCGACACTTTTTTAGCAAAGCAAAATAAAATCGTCCCCGATATAAATGCAGAAAATACAGTGGATTTAAGTGAAAAAAGTTGGGCTGCTCCATATGAATTAATGACAGAAACTTTAGCAAAAGTTTTTGTAAAACAAAAGAAATACAACAAAGCCCTTGAGGCCTATCAAATATTAGGCTTGAAATATCCAGAAAAAAATAGTTTCTTTGCAAACCAAATTAAAGAAATTAAAAGATTACAAAAACTGAAAGAATAGCCTAATGAGTACATTTTCTATCTTTATCGCCCTTATTATTGTCGTATGCTTCCTTCTTGTGTTGGTTGTAATGGTTCAAAATCCTAAAGGCGGTGGACTTTCATCTTCTTTCGGTGGAGGAACTCAACAAGTAGGAGGAGTTCAAAAAACCTCAGATTTTCTTGATCGAAGTACTTGGATTTTAGCGACCCTATTATTGGCGCTCATTTTAATCTCCAATGTTACGCTCTCTTCTGGTGAAGGTGCAACGGATTCTAAACTTCTTCAAGACGGAACAATCCAGCAAACCATACCTGAAACACCAGAGCAAACCCTAGAGGAAATCCCTGAAATACCAGCTGCTGATATTCCTGAAAATGATAATTAGATTTCCAGGCATTGTGTTAACTGACAGACTGACATTTTAAAGCTCAAAATGACAGTGAGTAAGCTTTTGGCATAATTTATGAAAAAAGATAAAAAAAATAACCCATGAGTAAAATGAATATTAAACCTTTAGCAGATCGTGTTCTCGTTGAACCGGCTGCGGCAGAAACTAAAACATCCTCTGGAATCATAATCCCTGATAGCGCAAAAGAAAAGCCTCAAAAGGGAACTGTTGTTGCAGTTGGATCTGGTACTAAAGATAATCCCATAACTGTCACTATTGGTGATAGTGTTTTGTATGGAAAATACGCGGGGACAGAACTTCAACACGAAGGGAAAGACTATCTTATTATGAAAGAAAGCGATATTCTAGCAATCGTATAACCAAATAAAATTTTAAAAAATGGCAAAAAGAATAGAATTTGATCTAGAAGCAAGAGACGGCATAAAACGAGGTGTTGACGCGCTCGCAAATGCAGTTAAAGTAACTTTAGGTCCTAAAGGACGTAACGTAATCATTGGAAAAGCTTTTGGTGCCCCTCAAGTCACAAAAGACGGGGTAACTGTAGCTAAAGAAATCGAATTGGAAGATGTCCTCGAAAATATGGGTGCACAAATGGTAAAAGAAGTCGCTTCTAAAACCAACGACCTTGCGGGAGATGGAACAACTACTGCTACCATTTTAGCGCAAGCCATCGTAAAAGAAGGACTAAAAAATGTAGCGGCTGGAGCAAATCCTCTTGATTTAAAAAGAGGCATTGACAAAGCTGTTGAAGCCATTGTAGCTTCTTT
>Ga0228657_1000893_pt1 | contig 11328 bp, 9 predicted proteins | sample 70DmetaG_FD_182743 | JGI IMG/M metagenome (GOLD analysis project Ga0228657, IMG submission 182743) | Seawater microbial communities from Monterey Bay, California, United States - 70D | ecosystem: Environmental > Aquatic > Marine > Coastal | place: USA: California | collected 2016-10-07 | reverse complement strand
TGGTAATAACAACAATAATAATAACTTGACAAACTAATGTGTGTGTGATATAAGATGGCTAGAAAACAAGCACCTTCCTTCAAGGCCAAAGTTAAGGGCCAATCATGGAAGGTTCCTAAAAAGGGATTAGACGGGGAGTGGTACCCTATCGTACGTGTTGGAAGACATGTACCTTTTGGATACGAACAAGACCCCGAGGACCCTAACCTCCTCCAACCCATCCCCAGTGAGCTAGAGATGCTCGAGCAGGCCAAGAAGTACTTAGCGGAGTACAGTCTCCGTATGGTAGCTAGGTGGCTCTCTGAGAACTCAGGCCGCTATATCTCACATGTAGGATTACATAAACGTGTCTCAATCGAAGAACAAAGGCGTAACAAAGCCAACTCCTATCGAAGCTATGAAAGACGTGCGAAAGAAGCCGCAGAAACGGCACGTAAGCTCGAAGAAGAAAGAATCGGTGGCTCGGGAACCAGAAGCCTTAGAGACAACACAGAAGGAGGAGGAGACTCCTCTGACGGTTCCAGCGAAAGCTAAACCAGCTGACATAGATATTCAAGCGGCCCAGGATATTATCTTTGCCCCTAACGAGGGTCCTCAGACAGACTTTCTCGCAGCCAGTGAACAAGAAGTTCTTTATGGGGGTGCAGCCGGTGGTGGTAAGTCCTACGCAATGGTTGCTGACCCTGTACGTTACTTTAATAACCCTCAGTCCCGTGGTCTCCTCGTTCGTCGATCAACAGAGGAACTACGTGAACTCATCTCAGTATCTAAGCAACTCTACCCACGGGCTATCCCTGGTATCAAGTTTATGGAGCGAGATAAGACATGGGTGGCACCTAGTGGAGCTACCCTCTGGATGTCATACCTAGACCGCGATGATGACGTTATGCGTTACCAAGGTCAGGCTTTTAACTGGATCGGCCTCGATGAACTTACACAGTGGCCTTCTCCTTTCGCCTGGAACTACATGCGCTCCCGTCTACGTACGACCAGTGCCTCAGGTCTACCCCTGTATATGAGAGCAACAACCAACCCTGGTGGTCCAGGGCACTTCTGGGTTAAGAAGATGTTCATCGACCCAGCACCAGCTAACACTAGCTTCCATGCTACAGATGAACACGGTGAAGTAATCGCATGGCCTAAGGGTCACTCAAGGGAGGGTCAGCCTCTCTTTAAACGTAGGTTCATCCCAGCTAACCTGTTTAACAACCCGTACCTATCAGAAGATGGTATGTATGAAGCTAACCTTCTTTCAATGCCTGAACATCAACGGCGTCAACTCCTCGACGGTGATTGGAGTATCTCCGAAGGTTCAGCTTTCTCTGAGTTCAGTACTTTAAAACACGTAGTAGAGCCTTACGAGATACCAAATAGTTGGCCTAAGTTCAGAGCCTGTGACTACGGTTATGGTTCAATGACAGCGGTTCTTTGGTTCGCTGTAACACCTTCTGAGCAGATCGTTATCTATCGGGAGCTTTACTGCAGCAAGGTAACAGCTGTAGACCTGGCAGAGATGATCCTAGAAGCTGAGGCAGGTGATAAGATACGCTACGGCGTCCTTGATAGCTCCCTCTGGCATAACAGAGGGGATACAGGCCCCTCACTAGCTGAGCAGATGATCATGAAAGGGTGTCGCTGGAGACCATCAGATCGTTCAAAAGGCTCCCGTATCGCAGGTAAGAACGAGATACACCGCAGGCTGCAAGTAGACGAGTTTACAGAAGAACCCAGACTAGTATTCTTCAACACCTGCCGTAACATCATATCCGAACTTCCATCTCTTCCTCTCGATAAGAGCAATCCAGAAGATGTAGATACAAAAAGCCCTATTGACCACGGCTACGATGCTCTAAGATACGGTTTGATGACAAGGCCCCGTAGTAGTCTCTTTGATTACGACCCTAACGCAAATAGATCAGGCTTCCAAGCCGCAGACTCCGTCTTTGGTTACTAAGACTTACAAGGAATAGACATGGATAACTTTGAAACAGACGCCACTGAGATCGAACACAACATGGAGGAGTCCGAATCCTCCTTTGCAGAAGACATTAAAGAAGGTTCTAGTGTCGACGAGCCAGTAGGTGCTGTTGTTTCCTTCGTAGAAGAGCGGTTTAACAAGGCGGAATCAGCCCGTTACACAGACGAGCAACGCTGGGTACGCGCTTACCGTAACTACAGAGGCCTCTACGGCCCTGATGTACAGTTTACGTCCTCTGAGAAGTCCCGTATCTTCGTTAAGGTCACCAAAACAAAGGTTCTTGCAGCCTACGGGCAGCTTGTAGAGGTCCTTTTCGGTAATAACAAGTTCCCAATCTCCGTAGACCCCACTACTTTGCCCGAAGGTATCGTAGAATCAGCTCATTTCGAGTCAAATGATGATATGAAGAAGGCTAAAGAGCCTCAACTGTCACCAGAGGACACTAAACTACGCCCAGGTGAGACAGTTGTAGACCTTAAAGAGCGTCTTGGTGCTATGAAGGCTAAGTTAGAGCCAGTTATGGACACGTTGAAGGAAGGTCCTGGTACAACAGCGACTGAAATTACAGTGTATCCAGCTATGGTAGCTGCTAAGAAGATGGAAAAGAAGATTCACGACCAGTTGGATGAGTCTAACGCCTCTAAGAAGCTCCGTACAGCTGCCTTTGAGTGTGCTTTGTTTGGTACCGGTATCATGAAGGGTCCTTTTGCAGTAGACAAGGAGTACCCACACTGGGATGAAGAGGGTAATTACAAACCCCGCATTAAGACAATGCCTGCGTGTGACTCTGTTTCTATCTGGAACTTCTACCCTGACCCAGATGCTAACAATATGGACGAAGCTGAGTACGCTGTAGAGCGTCACAAGATGTCTCGTTCACAACTACGTAGCCTTAAGAAGCGTCCCTTCTTCCGTGACAATGCTATCGACATGGCGTTGGCTAACGGCGCGTCCTACACTAAGGAATGGTGGGAGCAAGCTATGGAAGACGACAGCTCCGACACAGCTACTGAACGCTACGAGGTCCTTGAGTTCTGGGGTTTTGTAGACCGTGAGATTCTCGAAGACTACCAAGTAGACATCCCACGTGAGCTCCGTAAAGTAGACCAACTTAATGTTAACGTATGGATTTGTAATGGTCAGGTTCTGCGTTTGGTTATGAACCCGTTTAACCCACAGATCATTCCTTACTACGCAGTACCATACGAAGTAAACCCTTACTCCTTCTTCGGTGTGGGTCTTGCTGAGAACATGGACGACACACAGACGTTGATGAACGGCTTCATGCGTATGGCTGTAGATAACGCTGCGTTGTCAGGCAACCTTCTTATCGAAGTTGATGAGACTAACCTAGTGCCTGGGCAAGACCTCAGTGTTTATCCGGGTAAGGTGTTCCGCCGTCAGGGTGGTGCTCCGGGCCAGGGTATCTTCGGCACCTCATTCCCTAACGTATCTAACGAGAACATGCAGATGTTTGACAAGGCTCGTGTTCTTGCGGATGAGTCAACAGGTCTCCCTAGCTTCTCTCACGGTCAGACAGGTGTATCTGGTGTAGGTCGTACAGCCAGCGGTATCTCTATGCTCATGTCAGCTGCTAACGGCTCTATCCGCACGGTTATCAAGAACGTAGACGACTATCTTCTTGGTCCTTTGGGTAAAGCGTTCTTCTCTTTCAATATGCAGTTTGACCATGACCCAGAGATCAAGGGTGACCTCGAGGTTAAGGCACGTGGTACATCATCCCTTATGGCTAACGAAGTACGTAGCCAACGTCTTATGCAGTTCTTGCAGGTTGTCCAGAACCCCGCCTTGGCTCCTTTCGCTAAGATGGACTATATCATCCGTGAGATCGCTGAGTCAATGGACCTTGATCCTGATAAGGTTGCCAACTCTATGTCAGAGGCTGCTATCCAAGCTGAGATCCTTAAGAAGTTCCAAGAGCAGAACCCACCCCCTGTCCCAGCCCCAGGTGATCCTAATGCACCTCAGGCCCCTACAGGCGGTGCAGGTGCTGGCGCTATGGGTACAGGCGCAGCTCCGGTCCCCGGTGAGCAAGGCCACTCAGCCAACACAGGTGAAGGCACGGGTATGGCGGCTCTAGAAGCTCAGCTTAGCCAGTACTTAGGAGGCCAAGGATAATGGATAGTAAGCTCCTAGCCACTATCATTGCCGTTGCTAAGAAGGAGGCGTCTGCTAATTCGGTAGACATCTCCAACCTACAACGCAAGGTAGAGGATCAACTTAAAGAGTTCCACTCTCGCTCTCCCATTCTGGAGACACCTGAGTTCTTTGTTAAGAACGGTTGCCTACATTGTAAGTGGCAGTCAGGTCTTACCCTAGACTTCGGTAACATCGTCGGACCACAAGGCCCTCCGGGTATTCAAGGTATCCAAGGTGTAGCTGGTGAAGATGGTATCAACGGTAAAGACGGTATCGATGGCAAAGATGGACGTGACGGTAAGGACGGTAAGGCCGCTGCAGCAGGTAAAGATGGTGTAGACGGTAAGGATGGCCTCAGAGGCCCTCAGGGCGTCCGTGGCGCACCTGGACCGGTAGGTCTAAGGGGTGAGGTAGGGAAAGACGGTAAGGACGGTGAGAGAGGCTCTCAGGGGCCCCCAGGGCCATCCGGTAAAGACGGTGAAGACGGAGTAGGTGTTCAGAAGGTTTGGGTGGATGATAATTACCACTTGACATTACGTCTAACTTCTGGTAAAGTAGTAGATGCCGGTTATGTTAGAGGCCCAACAGGAGCAGGTGCAGGTAAAGGAGGAAGAGTAACAGGTGCTTACATAGGAGGGGGCGGTGTTAGCGCCACCCCTAGTGAGACAAAGTTAACATCCCCAACATTCACCTACAGTAATGGTCTACTAAGTACAGTGACATACGCAGGAGGTCACACTAAAACATTAAACTATAATAGTGACAATACACTAAACACTGTTGTTTCTGTAATAAATAACGTTTCATCTACTAAAACACTCACATACAACAATGACGGAACATTAGCCTCAATAACGTAGGGAAAAGCTATGACACTTATTATCGACCCAGATAGCCTTAACCAAGGTACAGAAATTACTATTAGCACTTCAGCTAAGACTATCGCACTGAATGTCACAGGCAACCTGTCTAACGATGGTGTGACAATGCAAGCTCTCTACTCTTTCCTTAAAGAAGAGTGGAAGTCCGATGGAAACCTTATCCCTTACCCCTTCCCTATGGTGTCGATTACACCAGAGCAATTCGAATTTATTGAAGGCTGGGTTCCTTCTAACGACACTACCCGTAATTTGATACGTTCAGCAGGTTGGCGTGAGATTAACGCTTCTGACGCTATCGAGCGTGAGTACATGGGTATTATTTCTCTTGGTAACATCGACAACACTGACACTGCTTATTACGCCTTTTCGACAGACACAGCCAAGACTGACTTTGACTTCACCGGGCCTATCAATCAGGCTATCCAGACCTTCGGTGACTCAAGTAATGGTAACTTTGACAAGCGTTCCGACACCCTAACAGTGTACATCCGTGCACAAGGTAAGACTTACGGCTCTGCTACATCGACAAGTATTGGTCTGACTGCTCTAAACTACATTGCCAACCGTTTCCCACTTGCGGAATCAGCTGACAGTAAAGTCACCGCCTCGGATTCGACTATCTCTACCACAGCGCCCTACACAGGTATGTCTATCACCTATGGTGCGGTCACACGCTCTATTGGTGGTGTTAGCTATAACTTTGACGTTGTTGTAGATGGCAACCAAGGTACGGCTGAACAGATTTATGAGTTCGTGCAATACAGCTTGCGACTATCTAGTGATATTGACGCAGGTGCAGGTTCTCAAGACGGTTCACTTGCTGACTCTCTTATGAGCTTTGCAGGGGAAGCGCTGAGCACGACTACAGGTGTTTATATCGACGACTTCCAGACGAATGATACAAACAGACTGAGCTTCACTGACACGGGTGGAACTGTACGCACCTTCCCGTTTGTTGCTACGGGTACAATTAGCTTCAATGCAAACTTAGTATCGGACTCAGATGCAATTTACCGTATGTTCTTTACGAGCGGTTTTGGTACAGGCTCGGCTATTCTGGTAGATAACAACGCCGGGGTTGACATATCTGGCGCTATCGGTGGAAACGAAACTATCGCGTTTGACTTTGATTATGATGGCAACACTCAAGGCGGCAGAACAGCAGGTACGGATGCTAGTGTGACGGTTGTTGCGATTGGACTAGACACAGCACAGTATGTGTCAGCTACCGCGACTATCGGAAGAGCAACTGGGCAAAACATATCATTGGTAGCACCACTCGAAAGAAACTACAGCAATGACTAACTAAAGGAGGTAGCCTAATGAGCTTCACTATTAACGGAACAACACTGGAGCAAACAGCTAGTCCCGCAACCCTTTCTGATTTGGTTGGGATGACCAATGTTGTATCTACCGCGAACAACACAATAGTAGATACATCGGCTTACACTGATGTGAAAATAACGGGAGACTTCCTTCTTGAAGGAACGCTTATAGTTAATAAGTTTACGATTGCTAACGCGGCTTGCAATGTTTATGTGGGAACAAATGCGGCAGGAGATACCTTAAAACCGGGGTATCTTGCAGTTGTTGATAGTTCAACCAGAGCAATCCAACCTATCAGGTTAAACTTTTATTTTGTTTTTAAAAACTCAACGCTGGATTTTGTAAGAGGGGGGCGTGGCGGTTACTACAATGGCGGGTATTTATACGATTTGGATGGTTGTGTTGTTGTTGGTAACGGGAATGGCTCAATAGGCGTTAACGCGGGCAGTGTTTTAAAAAATACAACATATATTAATATGAATGATATTAGCTTTTTCGGAAGCCCTGCCGACACCACGGGCTTTGTTATTGACGGTAGTACAAGCCGGGGCGCTTTTATTGACGCCTTTAGTGGTGTTGTTGAGCTATTAAAATTCTCAAGCCCGCGTTATGTCGTGCAGAGACGGGGTAAGTTTGCGCTGACTGACTGCAAGATAGCAGAGTTTATTGCTTGTAGGTTTCTTCCTTTTATTAATGAAACATTTTTTACGTTTTTAAGAACTATAAAGACAGCGGGGATAGGTGCCAACGCTAACGCAAGCACAACCCGATACGTCTATGATGCAGGAGGGTCAGTGCTCTCGCAAGCCCCGCTTAGTGCTAATGGTGAACTAAGCGAGGCAATCCAATGGGGAAAAGTTCATGCCTATGATTTAGGGGCATCCACGAACATGAACACTCTCGACAACAAAATGACCCCTGCCATGATTAACACCAACACTGGCACTTACCAACACATGACAGGCGAGTATAAATTGCCTTTGTCAGTATCTCACGTTAGTTATCTTGGCGAGTTATTAACCTCAAATAACATTAATTTTGATGTTTCTTCTGATGAAATACTCACAGACTTTACACTCGCGCCTAACCTGCTTGACGACCCAAATATCACTGAGCTTAACAAGGCCGTTACTGACGCATACACCTCGCTCGGGACACCTCAAAAACTCTACGATAGAGGAAAGTCTTACTTAGTTGACAACTATGCGGGTGAACTATCAACACTGGTAACTCGTTCAGGTAATCTAATAGACGCAGGTGCCTATAACGTCACTATTGACGCAACGGCCTCTAGTGTTTTTTCCGTATCTGGTAATACCATAACTATTAAAGCATCAACCTTTACTGGTGATATGACTACGACAGGTGTAATTACTTTAACCAATGGTGCAATATTCTCAGGAACTAGAACAGATGCTAACGGCACAGTGTTCCCAGATTCAGTTCTAACGCTCACAGGTTTAAAAGCTAACTCTGAGGTGCGTGTGTACACAGCAGGAACTACCACAGAAATAGCAGGGGTGGAAAATTCAGGCACTACATTCTCAACTACTGTCTCAGTGGGCAGTGTTGATATTGTTGTTCATTCCCTTGGCTACGAGTACCAAAGAATTGAAGGTGCTGATACATCGTCTAACCTGACACTTCCAATTCAACAACGGGTAGACAGAAACTATAGGAACCCGTAATGGCAGATGCAATTTTTGATGGGGATAACCTCTACATAACCTTACCTAGCATTGGTTCTTTTGACACTCAGATTAACATCTATAGCGCGTGGAAAGAGTGGACTCGTGCAGGGGATAACGCTAAGTACCCCCCAGCTTTTGACACTACTGGTGGCGATAACGTAGGTTCAGGTCAGACTATTGCCCCTTATTTCTTCTGTAGGAATGACTTAGGTTGGCGTATCAAGATGCCTTCGAGTGATGGGGAGATTATTGTGTCGGGTAACTTGTTTCCTCGTGACCCTAATACCTCTCTTTTTGAACAGACTTTAGGTTATGATACCTTCCTTAGATTAGAAGTGTCCACAAGGGCTGTTGTTATTGAGCGTGGGGTAAGTGGACTAACTGCTACTGAATCTGCTCAACTCGCTAATGCCGCTTTAATACCAGCTTTATTATAAAGGTAAGTTATGGAAATCAAACGACTAGTAAATGATAAACCACTGTGGGACTCCTTCTGCGATGAGCTGGATGAACGTATAACATATACCCACAAACAAATAGAACAAAGGGATGAACCCTTGGAGTTACATCGCCTACAAGGTGAGATTAAAGCGTTACGTAGCCTTAAACAGCTCCGTGATAAAATCAACGGTGCAAAGACGGAGACATACTAAATGGATAAGATGATGGAAGAAGGTGGTTTGGCTACAGACGGTATGGAAGTAGACCCTGTGTCGGGTAACGAAATACCTGTCGGCTCTAACGCCTCTGACGTACGTGATGACGTAGACGTTAAACTGTCAGAAGGTGAATACGTTGTACCTGCTGACGTAGTTAAGTACATCGGTGTATCAACTCTCGAGAAGATGGTGAACAAGGCCAAAGAAGGTCTTGAGGATATGGGTGAGAATGGACGTATCGGCGGTGCACCTGTCGCATCTTCTGAAGATAAAGAGGACCTGCTCGAGTATACCCTCTCCTCTGATCTAGACACGTTGGATGGTTATGCCGCTGGTGGTCTTGTACCTGGTACTGATATTAACGGTATTATTGATCGTGTTAAAGGGGCTGCTGCTAAAGACCCATCTATTGTAAACATGTTGAAAGCTAAGGGTATCTTCATTCAAGATGCAGGCCCACAGGCCCAACCTGCTGCTGTACAGGCTATGGCTGAAGGTGGTGTTGTAACGGATGGTACGTACCGTAGCTCCTTTGACCCCCGTGAGTACCAAATGGGTTTCTCCTACACAGGGTTACCTCTTACCAAACAAGAACAGACTAAACAAGAGCAACAGGCAACAGGTACTACCAGTGGTGTATCGGCCCCTGTGTACCAAACACAAGCTAACACACCTGTACGTATTACTGAACCTGGGGAGGGTCGTGGTCCAGATGAGAACACACCTACCACAGACAACGAGAATGCGGGTAAGGGTTGGATGGGTGGTTTCGACTACGGAGACCCAGATGCACTTGCGGAGGCGACTATGTCTACCATGAGTGAGGATGGTAAATCCTTTGGCTCAAGGGCTGTTGGTTTGGCCGGTCAGGTCTTTGCAGGGCCACTTGGGGCCCTAGGTGTTAGTGTTGCAGGTAAAGCTATGGCAGGTAAGACCTACTCAGAGGCTATGGCTAACTCAGCTGCACTAGCTGCACAGGGTCATACAGCTCAAGCTAATGCTATTGCAGAGGCTGCTAAAAGCTTTGCTAAAGAGAACAATCTAAACACAAAGGGACTCTTTACCTCTGGTCTAGCGAATAAGACTGCACAAGCTATTGAAGCTATCTCACAAAACAGTAAAGCACCTAAGGGTTCTCAGACAACATCTACTTCAACAAGTACAACCACAGCTCCTACATCTACAGTAAGTACCGCTACAGGTCAAACAGGAGGCACCGCTGGTATGAGTGGTGCTACTCAAAGTGGCAGCAGAGGTGATGGTAACCGAGGAGGAGGTGGTAACGAGGCCGCTGGTGTCACTGGTCCAGCGTCAGGTGCTAGTATAGGTGGCAACGCACCTGGTGTAAGTGCAGGACCAACTGGTGCTTCCTCAGGTGCAGCCTCAAGTGCTGCAGCGGGTAGTGGTCACGAAGGTAACGCCGATCCAGCGGCAGGTGGGTCCATGCTCAACAAAGGTGGTCTCGTAGCCCCTCGTCCCTCTAAGAAGAAGAAGATGGAAAAGAAACCAACTGTTAAGAAGGGTTTGGGCCGTAAGTAGGCCCTTACCAACTACTCCTATATAATTAACTAAGGCCACTCAGCATAAGCTGACCCCAACATAAAGGAATATACAATGGCTAAAGAAATGGTTAAAGAAGTTAAGATTGATGAGGCTATGATGGCCCGTGGAAGCAACTACGCAGCTAAGCAAGCTCGTATGAAAAAGGATGAAGCGGAACTAGCAGCATTGATGGCCGCTCAGAGCGGCGTAGAGGCCCCTGAGGAGGTCGAGGAGGAGTCCGAGGTACCCAAGGCCCCTAAAGAGGTTAAAGAGCCTGTAGAGGCTGCTCCTGAGTCTGACGAGTCTGATGAAGAAGATGGCGAGAAGCTTACTCGTGAGGAGAAGTCCTTTAAGAAACGCTACGGTGACCTTCGCCGGCATATGGCTGAGAAGGAAAAGGAATGGAAAGAGAAGCTAGAAGCTGCTAAGTCCGACACCTCTGTCCGTCCACCTAAGTCAGACGAAGACATTGAAGCTTGGGCCAGTAAACATCCAGACGTAGCTGCTATTGTGGAGACTATTGCTGAGAAGAAGGCTGCTGAGCGTTTTGCTGATGCTAATGAAAGGTTCAAGGAGCTAGATGACGCTAAGTACGAAGCTACCCGTACCCGTGCTGAAACAGAAATCCGTAAGGCACACTCTGACTTCGATGACCTCCGTGAGGCAGACGAGTTCCACGACTGGGTTGATGAACAACCTAAGTGGGTACGGGATGCTCTCTATGAGAACTCAGACGATGCTGGTAGTGTTATCCGTGTCCTTGACCTCTATAAGGTAGACAATGGTCTAACTCCTTCCGCCAAGAAGGCCCAAGCCAAGGACGCTGCTAAGACAGTAGCTAAGAAGTCCCGTACTGTAGTCGATACAGACGAGGCAGCATCATACCTCAAAGAGTCAGTTGTCTCTAAGATGAATGACAAAGAGTTTGAGGATCGCTACGATGAAATCCAAGAAGCAATGGCCTCGGGTAAGTTTGTCTATGACATCTCTGGCCGTGCTCGCTAATATCATTATACTCAATTAAACCTTGACACCCAAGGACGAGTATGGTATAACTGTATATGTTTAACGGCCCCGCCTTGGATACCCGT
>Ga0228657_1000888_pt1 | contig 11379 bp, 11 predicted proteins | sample 70DmetaG_FD_182743 | JGI IMG/M metagenome (GOLD analysis project Ga0228657, IMG submission 182743) | Seawater microbial communities from Monterey Bay, California, United States - 70D | ecosystem: Environmental > Aquatic > Marine > Coastal | place: USA: California | collected 2016-10-07 | reverse complement strand
ATTTCTATGTCAGGATTATATGTACTAAAACTATTCTTAGAAAGATAATGACTTGAACTGGATACAAATAGATAAACAAATTATCAGTATGATGCGGGTAATCAACGATAAAGATAAACTCTACGAAGATGTAAAGCATGTATTCAAGTGGAATGACTCACAAGTCGAAGCCGCTGTAAGACCATTGATTGAACGATGGGACTGGTACGGCATGCATAAAGATGAAAAGCCAGTAAAGAAAAAACGTGCAACAAAAAAAGCCCCTGCTAAAAAAGCAAAGGCTACTAAGAAGAAATCATAATCTCTCTTTAAAATTTTCTAAATATTCTGTAAGAACTTTCGAACTGCCTATTCGAACATTGATGATACCGTTATAGTATTCATCAGTTTCTAATACACGGCGTTCGAATTGTTCCCGTGCCTCCATATAACTTAAAGCACCACGACTCGGACAGTAGTGAAGTATTTCTCTTGTAAACTTGTCTTCACCTAGTTCTGCTACATCTGCATTAAGATGATCAGAAGAACCCCAATATGTACGCCAATCGCTTTCTTTATATCCACGTCTTTTGTTCTTTCGCCCTTTTAAAGGTGGCTTCGTGGTTTTAAACTTAGCTAACTTCTTACCTACATATTTTCTATTATTAGTGGTATTAGTAATAAGATAAACAAATCCCTCAACATCATCAGGTAATTCATTAACTATCTTATTATCATATTTCCAATCACTCATTAGTAAATCATTTCATCTTATAAGGTCTAAAGACCTAATCCTTCATAAATCTCATATCGCTTTCGCTCAATCGATTTAATCAGTCTTTATGGTTTATATTATAATTGTATTTATATATGCCTGCGGCTAAGCCACAATTGCCCTACTGCTAGAGCAACTGCAAAAAAATTATGGATACATGCCATAGCTTCATCGCCTCTGTTTATGAGCTAGTAGCCAGAAACTACGGGGTCGGTTGGCGATTCCCCCTTCACTCAGTACTGCGTCTTTCGACCCAACGGCATCACAATAAGTCCAAACAGACGGAGTATATTGTAATCGATAGTGCTATAGTAGCCTATCATCGGTTATATTATTAAACTGGTCAACCACGCACCTTTAGAGCCGTGGCTGTTGTAATTAGAATACTTGTATATGTGGTTACGAGAAGATTGTAGGAATTCATCCCTACTAGTCCAACGGCAACAGTTTTTACACTGGCAGATTCAATCCCGAGTTGGCTACCCAACTAACAGATCCACTATGTTGTGATATATTAGCCTGTTTCATTATATTAGCCTTGTGTTCTTTATATTAGATTTATATTAGTTTTCAATAGAGCCTGATTTATTTATGTTAGCCTTAGAGTATTGGCGTTCCAGCCTGTTTACTCATTTCATAGTTTTCTTTTATAATTTCGTTGATATGATCGATGTGAGATACTGGCATATCATGTAATTCAGATATGCTTACCCCACCTCTCATATACCAAGTTAACTTTAACATATTTTTATGCAGCTTGTCAAGCTCTTTTTCAAACTTTTTTGTTTTTTCTTCAATTTCTTTGTTACTGGCTGTTATGAGCCAGTGCCGAAAAAATTTACAGGGTTGACCTCCAAGACAACCTTATCTTTCGCTTCGCATTCTGGGCATGAGAATTCAAACGTAGTTGCATCCTCAGGCTTCTTAGACAGAAATTCAATCTTTTTATTAATCTCATTTACAACCTTAGTTGGAATGTTTTCTAAGAATTCACTGATAGTATCATAATCAGTGACATCTCCATCTGGTGTCTCTATGTAATTTATAGTATTTGCCAAAAGTTCAACATTGTGTTCTGCGATTGTTCTAAAACTAGAATAGAAACGTCTTGCTAGTTCATCTTCCTTCATTACTTCATCGCCGTATGTATCTTGTATAGAACGTACAATACGTTGTTGTTCTAAATCAATTAACGCTAGTCTAGTAATTGCTTCTACTGTGGGAGGTTGAAGATGTATTTTAAGACTATCGAATTCTACTGGTTCAACTTCTTCAATATCCGGGAAACGATTTAAGATAACATTGATATCAATATTAAAATCACTTTGTTCTTCGCATGACTTACATGTATGTGTATGTGTTAATTCACTGCCATAAGTTGCATATTGAATTGCAAGAAACAATGCTTCAACATCTATATTACACATACCTCTTGGATTAGGAATATCAGGACAGCAACTAGCAACTAAACTAATCAATGCTTCTCCATTTAATAGTGCGTCTGGATTCTTTAGAGTTATCTCATCAATCGCAGTCATAGGCAATACACCGATCTCATCTAATTGGGATGTACTGATTTCTGGATTAAATTTACCGCCTGTGGGCAGTTTTATATAAATTGATGGTTTTCTAAAGTATTTTTGTAGTGGGTTATTTGTCATTTATTTCGCCTCTTGATAAATACAACGATACATTATATTTATGTCTATAGTTATTTAATCAATTATAAACTACGAATATAATCAAAAAGTGAGAGAGTTTATGGCAGAAGACGTAATTATTAGAGGTTTTGGAGATGATAGAGATTTTCCTGACTTTGCTACTGAAAAAACTATTAAGACAGTAGAGGCAGCTTTAAAGCAAGCTAACGTATTTAATAGTGAGTCCACCAAGTATCTAGCACAGGTTGCATTAGGTGAAAAACGTGGTCAGATGGCTATGAATAAACTTATGCAATCTATGAACAATGTTGCATCAGAAATTAAAAAAGGTGCAAAAGATGGTAGTGATGCCGCAGATTCTGCCGATCAAGCAAGTAAAAAGCAATTAGGTGCATTTACTAAATTACTAACATTAGGAAAAGACACCATCAAATTGAGAAAAGAACAATTTGCAAAAGAGTTAAAAAATGATGACGAGATAAAGCGCCTTATGAAACAAGGTATGGCTGAAGATAGTGCAGGTCTTATGGCTGGGTTATCAAGTCTATCTGGTATTGCAGGTAAACTTGCTGCAGGTGTTGTTGCAGTTGCAGGAGTAGTTAAAGGTGCAAACAATTATCTATTACAACAAGGAACTGATAGATTCAACTTCGCACAGGAATTAAGACAGAGTGGTCTAGCCGCAGGACTTTCTGAATCAGGTGCAAGTCTAACAGCATTTGCAGATAAGGTTCGAGTGAATAACTTTACTCTAGGAGAAGCGGCAGAGTTTACACAGCGTTTCTCAAAAGCAGTCGGCGTTACTGGTGTTAATGGTGCATTAGATTTTGTAAACACATTAGCATATAGTGGTGATAACGGCGGCGATATGATGCGTAGGTTTGGTATGGAGTTTGGTGAAGTTGCAAATGTATCAGGTGAATACTTAGAATCTGTACGTGCATTAGGTATGTTAGACAAAATGTCAAATAATGAACTTAGACTTGGTATGGACAATTTTATGTCAACCGTTGTTGCAACATCTAATATTATGAAGATTAATATGGAAGATGCAGCACAAATGATTAAAGATACATTAAAACGTGATGATATTACATCATTGCTTGCTACTATGGATCCAGATAGAGCCGCACAAGTACAAGATGTAGTAGGACTTGCAGGAGGTATGCAAACTGAGCTAGGCGAAGCCCTTGCACAAAGATTAGCAGCAGGTTCACAACAAGAATTTATGATGTCCGATGCATATAGACAATTACAATCAAGTCCTATAGCAATGGAACTTCTTCCAGTAATTGAAAGATTAGCATCAGCATCAGAACAAGGAGGAACTGAAGGGTTCCAAAATGCATTTGCTAATCTAAGTGGTGATATTGAAAGAATAAGAGGTATAGCATCTGATAACAGAGTTCTATTTACATCTGGCTCAGATGATACAGGCATGAAAGTACTAGCACAATTGATGAGACAATCACAAACAGCAGAAGATGCAAATGCTGGATTTGTTAAATTGGGAGAAGATGACCAAGCAGTAATAGGTGCAGTTGAAGTCCAGCGACAGTTTACAGTTGCTATGGAAGGTGTAAATAATGAGCTAATAAAATCTGGTAACTTTGGTGAGAATGTAGCAAAACTTAATAGAGCAAATCTAGCATTAATTGAAACTTTAGAAGCAGAAGCAACCGGTGTTGCAAATCAAGTATCTGGTATTATATTTGATACTACATTTGCTGCGCAAGCAGGTGTGACATCAATTATTAATAGATTTGTAGGAAGTGTGGCAGATATAGCACGTGGTGTCGGACTACTGGATAGTGAGGCAGGAAAAGCCGCAGATGCAGTAAGAGCAATGAGACAATCTATTAATGCTACCTTTGGCGGCGCAGCAGCGTTTGATGCAAATGGTGAATTAGCTTCTGGTCCTATCGGTGACTTAGTTAATAAAATTAATAGTACTGAAACAGAAATATCAAACTTAGGTCCGGATGCAAATCCATATACGCAAGGTGGTTTAACTGCATCATTACAACGTGATAGAGCAGAATTAGAAGAATTAATTTCTGAAATCGAAGTAGCAAATCCACAAGCGGCTAATCTACTTAGAATTGAAGCAGGATTAAATAATCTAGTACAAGCAGATGAAACTGTGCAATATGACCCAGAACGATTAGCATTAGAACAACAAATGATGTTGACATCACATGGTGGTTTTATTGGACAAAAGGATTCTGAAGGTTATGTACTTCAAGGCGGCGGTCGCATGGAAACTAGTGAACAGGCGTCTGAGCGTGTATTAGCATCATTAGAAGCTAGTTTAGGAACAACTTTGAATAGAAAGGCATTCAATGCGATAAGTTCTGGCGATAGTACTGATTTATTAGACACACTTGGTTTTGACGATGCAGATAACAATATAACTGCCGAAGAAACTAGAATGGTTGGAGATATGATAATAGCTATGAACGAAAACAATATGCTAAGCCAAGAAAAAGTACAAGAATTAATAGAAGCGATGAAAAATACAACAGGATCTGAAGGAGCTTTAGACTTCAGTGTAGCATCAGCAGAAGAAAAGGCAGAACGTGACAGACTAATATCTTCAATTGATACATTAGTAACACAACTAAGACAATAAAACATTTGACACACTGATAAAAGTGTGTTATTATACGTAAAGATACAGGATTATATATAATGGCAACTTGGAAAAAATACTTTAAAACATATGATGGTATGCCCGAAAGGCAAACATCAAATCAAAGCGGCAGTGAAGCGTCTAATAAACGTTATAGCTCTTGGCTACCTGAAGTTTATCAGGGACAACCGAACCGTGTTCAGCGTTATGGTCAGTATGACCAGATGGATATGGATTCAGAAGTAAACGCCGCACTAGATATTATTGCTGAATTCTCGACTCTTCAAGATGAACAATCAAAATTGCCATTTAAGTTTGACTTTCCAGAAGATCCAACAGAGTCAGAGAACGATGTTTTACAAAGAACGCTACGCCAATGGTGTTCTGTTAATGAAATGCATAAGCGTATCTTCCGTATCTTTAGAAACGCTATCAAGTATGGCGATCAAGTATTTGTCCGTGATCCAGAAACATATAAACTATTTTGGGTTAATCCTGCCAAAGTAGACAAGGTTATTGTTAATGAAGGTAAAGGTAAAAAAGTAGAAGCATATTATGTTCAGGATATGGATATTAATATTGAAGGAATGAATGTTACCGCTGATACTAAAAAGCTAACACAAACTTCAGGTCAAGGCATGGGAATGCCTAATATGAATTCTAATACTACACAAGGTTATACAGCAGGTAGTGCAGGCGGTTCTAGATTTGCAAATGACCAAACAACAACACCAATTGATGCACAACATATTGTACACATTTCACTAAGTGAAGGTGTTGATGGTTTCTGGCCTTTCGGTACATCTATCTTAGAACCTATCTTTAAAGTTTATAAACAAAAAGAACTACTAGAAGATGCTATTCTGATTTATCGTGTACAACGTGCGCCAGAACGTAGAGTATTCTATATTGATGTGGGTAATATGCCGACACACAAAGCACGTCAGCACCTAGAACGTATTAAGAATGAAATTCACCAAAGACGTATTCCAAGTAAGACTGGTGGTGGACAAAACATTACTGATAGTGCATATAATCCACTATCTATTATGGAAGATTACTTCTTTGCATCAACGGCTGAAGGCAGAGGATCTAAAGTTGAGACACTACCAGGTGGTGAGAACTTAGGACAGATTGATGATTTAAAATACTTTAACGACAAACTATTACGTGGCTTACGTGTTCCAGCTTCATACTTAGGTGGCATGGACGATGGTGGTGCTACAGTGAATGATGGTCGTGTCGGCACAGCAATGATTGCTGAATTTAGATTTACTAAGTTCTGTGAACGACTACAAGCACTTATCGTTGAACAACTAGACAACGAGTTTAAGATGTTCTGCAAAAATCGTGGTGTACAAGTAGAGAGTTCACGTTTCTCATTACAATTCAATACTCCTCAGAACTTCGGTAAGTTCCGTCAAGCAGAAGTAGATCAAGTTGCAATGAATGTATTCTCAAGTATTGAGGGTGCAGATTATATTAGTAAGCGTTTTGCAATGACTCGTTTCTTAGGTCTAACAGAAGACGAAATTCTACAGAACGAAAAGATGTGGCGTGAAGAAAACGGAGATACTGATGAATTAGCAGGATCTAGCGATACACTTAAAGGTGTAGGTGCATCTCCTGCTCCAGCAGATGCGGGCGGAGACGATTTTGACTTCGATGAAACAGATGTAGACGATACAGAAGACGGTTCAGTAATTGATGGATCGGAAAACGCAGAAACAGACGAAGAAGTATAAATACTACTATGAGATATTCAGATTTAAAAGAAAACTATTCTCCAGACGAGGATAAACACAACAGTATAGAGCTAGGCGATACTCGTAAAGACCGTCTAACTCTAGTACACCTATCAAAGTTGCGTAAGATACGTGAGTATCGTAAGTATCAAGAAGGTGTTAAGTCACAACAAGTACAGCGTCAATATAAAGGCTCTGGCGGTGAAGGTGGTGGCGATATGGAGCTTTAAGCTCTATTAAGTAGTAAGTTTTACTATTTACGTCACATACTAAATATCTCTACGACAATGAAACGGCTCAAAAGAAGCCGTTTTTTTGCATTTTCATAACATACACTATAATAACTTATAAATACTTTTGAAACAAAGAGTGTTTCTACACCCGCCACAAATAAGCAGTGGCTTTTTAGATAAGGAGACATAATAATGTCAAGCAAACTAGAACAAGTACTAGAACTTCTTATCAACGAGGAGCGTGAAGCAGCGGAAGAGCTACTGCACGATTTTATCGTAGAAAATGCACGTCAAATTCACGAAGACCTTCTAAACGAAAGTGATGAAGTAGTTGAAGAAGAATTAGAAGAATTAGACGAAGCAGACGATATCCTTAGTGATGAAGAAGAAGCATCAGACGAATTAGAGTCAGATGCATCAGAAATCGAAAACGAAGAATTCTATGACGAAGACGAAATGGAAGACGATGAAGCATTAGACGACCTAGAAATGGGCGACGAAGCAGAATCAGAAGACGGCGTTGAAGCACGTGTAGATGATCTAGAATCAGCACTAGCTGAACTAGAAGCAGAATTCGAAAAAATCATGTCAGGTGAAGACGATGCAGACGAAGCGGATGCAGAAGACGAAGCTGAAGATGATATGGAAGAGTCATTCGAACTAGAACTAGACGAGTCAGAAGACGAAGACCTAGAAGAAGGTGAAGAATTAGACTTAGAAGAATCAGAAGATGACGCAGAAGAAGATGACGAAGAGTTAAACGAATATGTAACTCCAGTGTCAGCATCAGAAGGCGACAACGGCGATAACACAGCATCAACTGTAAACGCAAATGCAAAGCGTCCAGGCGATGACTCAAATGCAGCACCAGTAAAAGCGAATGATGGTAACACATCAGGCGGTTCAGGTGATGCGCCAAAAGATATGGGTACAAAGAATGTAAATGTATCAGGCAACTCAAAAGCACCAGCAATGTCAAATCAAGCGGCAAAGCCAGGTGATAATGGTGTGAATAACAAGTCAATCACATCATAATTTAATTCTATTTGGAGAAACCAATGACCGTTCTTATTGAAAGATTTTCACACAGTCAAGCAGGTGTTAAAACTCGCATTGTCGAAGGTGAAGACGGTGGAAAAAACATGTTTATGGAAGGTATTTTCGTCCAAGGTGGCGTTAAGAATGCTAACCAGCGTGTTTACCCGGTTTCAGAAATCTCAAGAGCAGTAGAAAGCGTTCAGAAAAAAATCTCTGAAGGCTTCCCTGTTCTAGGTGAATGTGATCATCCACCGGAATTAACAGTAAACGTTGACCGTGTGTCACATATTATTGAAAATATGTGGATGGACGGACCAAACGGCTATGGTAAACTTAAAATTGTTCCTACACCAATGGGTAACATCATCAGAACACTAATCGAATCAGGCGCTACTTTAGGTGTCTCATCTCGTGGTTCAGGCGAAGTTGGTAATGATGGTAACGTGAGTAACTTTGAGATTGTAACTGTAGATATCGTAGCTCAACCGAGTGCGCCAGAAGCGTACCCAAAAGCGATCTACGAAGGATTAATGAACATGAAAGGCGGCTATCAAACTTGGCAGCTTGCTCAAAGTGTTCAAAACGACAAGTCGGCACAAAAGTACTTGTCAGAAGAAATAGTAAAGTTCATTCGTGAACTTAAACTGTAAAACAGGAGAAGCAACAATGGCAAACGAAATTCTTGCAAATCTTTTAGAGTCTGGCGCACTAAGCGAAGAAGCTGGTGCAGCTATCAAAGAGGCTATGGAAGTAAAACTTAATGAAGCAAGAGAGGAAATTACAGCCGAGTTGCGTGAAGAGTTCGCACAAAAGTTTGAACATGACAAAGGTGTCATCGTTGAAGCAATGGATAATATGCTAAATGAAGCAATCCGTGCTGAAATGACAGAGTTCAAAACGGATCGTGAAGCTCTAATCGCAGAACGAGTTGCGTATAAGAAAGCAATTTCTGAACACGCAAAGATCCTCGAAAAATTCATTACTTCTCATCTTGCAGCAGAAGTTAAGGAACTACAAGCAGACCGTGCAAAAGTAGCTGAAAATCTAGAAACGACAAAATCGTTTGTAGTGAAGCAACTATCACGTGAACTTGCAGAATTCCACAACGACAAGCGTGAATTAGTAGAAACTAAAGTACGCATGGTAGCAGAGGGTAAAGAACTTCTTACGAAAACTAAGGAATCTTTTATCAAACGTTCAGCAGAGTTAGTAGAGAACACAATCTCTAACGCTCTACGTTCAGAAATCGTAACGCTTAAAGAAGACATTCAATCGGCTAAAGAAAATGAATTTGGTCGTAAATTGTTTGAAGCATTCGCAGGCGAATTCATGTCATCACAACTAAATGAAGGCACAGAAGTAGCTAAAATGAATACTAAGCTAGACGAATCTGCTAATAAAGTTGCAGAACTAGAAGCAATGATTACTGCTAAAGAAGCAGATATTGCTACAGCGCAAAAAGCAAATCGTGTAATGGAAGATCGTATTAATCGCAAAGCGAAACTAGACGAACTACTATCACCACTTGCTGGTCAAAAGCGTGAAGTAATGTCTGATTTACTTGAAACAGTAAAAACAACTAATTTAAAAACTGCATTTAAGAAATATCTACCAGCAGTTTTAAATGAATCAGTTTCAGCGAAAGCAGAAACAAAAACATTAACAGAAAGCAAAGTCACAGAACAAACTGGTGATCGTGGAGCAAAACAGGAAACTCCAACATCAACAGACGGCGATGCTGATATAGTCGTGCTAAGAAAACTAGCCGGTCTAAAGTAATTAACCAGAACACAGGAGAATCAAACAGATGGAAAATCTTTTTGAAGGAAACAACTGGGACAACACACGTGATGCGTTACTAGAAGGTCTAGAAGGCACCAAACGTGACGTAATGTCATCAGTACTAAACAACACAAAAGTAGCTCTTGCAGAATCAGCAACAGCAGGCGCAACACAAGCAGGTAACATTGCGACACTAAACAAAGTGATCCTACCAGTTATCCGTCGTGTAATGCCAACAGTTATCGCAAACGAAATCATCGGCGTACAGCCAATGACTGGTCCAGTAGGTCAGATTCATACACTACGTGTACGTTATGCAGATAACGCAGCAGGCGTAACAGCAGGCCAAGAAGCACTATCACCATTTGATATTGCTAAATCATACTCAGGCGCAGATGGTACAGCACCAGCGGCGACAGCAGCTATGGAAGGTACAGCAGGTAACAGAATGTCAATCCAAGTGATGAAACAAACTGTTGAAGCGAAAACACGTAAGCTATCAGCACGTTGGACATTCGAAGCGGCACAAGACGCTAACGCAATGCACGGCCTAGACGTTGAAGCAGAGATCATGGCAGCACTTGCTATGGAAATCACAGCAGAAATCGACCAAGAAGTTCTAGGTTCACTAGAAAATCTAGCGACAACTGGTGCGACTTTCGACATGAACGCAGCATTCACAGGCACACCAACATTCGTAGGTGATCGTCACGCAGTTCTAGCAACTCTAATCAACCAACAAGCTAACCTAGTAGCACAGCGCACAAGACGCGGCGCAGCTAACTGGGCAGTTGTATCACCAGCGGCGCTAACAGTGCTACAGTCAGCTACAACATCAGCATTCGCACGTACAACAGAAGGTACATTCGAAGCACCAACAAATACAAAATTCGTTGGTACACTAAACGGTACAATGCGTGTATATGTAAACACATATGCAAATGACGCAGCACCAGTTCTACTAGGCTATAAAGGCTCAGGCGAAATTGATGCAGCAGCATTCTATTGCCCATACGTACCACTAATGTCATCAGGCGTTGTTGTGGACCCAGCATCATTCGAACCAGTAGTGTCATTCATGACTCGTTACGGTTACGTTGAGCTAACAAACACAGCATCATCACTAGGTAACGCAGCAGATTACGTTTCAAAAATCGACGTTGCAAACCTAGCATTCGTATAAGTTTTACTTAAACGATTAATAATATTAACCCGGGAGGAAACTCCCGGGTTTTTTATTGGCTCCAGCTTTAATTCGATAAACTGATAAATAGACTTGTATAATTAAGTTTGGAAGAACATATCATGGCAGAACAATTAAAATTTGGTGACCGACTATTCCTTAAAGGTGAAAAAGTTCTCTTCGATAATGGCACAGATGCTGCAATTATTGAATCGAGAAATAATACACTTATAATCGGAGATACTGATGGCACAGAACACAACGTTATAATCAACGGTAATCTTACAGTAGAAGGAACTACGACAACCGTAAATACTCAACAAACAACAGTAGCAGATCCATTCATGTTGA
>Ga0228657_1000882_pt1 | contig 11435 bp, 10 predicted proteins | sample 70DmetaG_FD_182743 | JGI IMG/M metagenome (GOLD analysis project Ga0228657, IMG submission 182743) | Seawater microbial communities from Monterey Bay, California, United States - 70D | ecosystem: Environmental > Aquatic > Marine > Coastal | place: USA: California | collected 2016-10-07 | reverse complement strand
CATTTCCATTTTTCAAATAATGTCGACACATAATTTCAATTGCTAGGCGCTGAGAAACACCACCAACATCATATGATTTATCGCCAATAAATAAAACTGCACCACTTTCTGAGCAGTGGATGTAGGGCTTATATTCATCATCAGCTCCTTTACCAAGAACATTTGAAATATAATCCATGTTGAAGAGCATATCTTTTGAGAAAGTGAGTAATTTTGGAATTGAGATAATTTTCCCTCCATCACTTAATTTTGTTGGGCAATGCTCATTTGATGAGGTAAGGATTAATTTTGGAAATGTGGTTGGTGATTCTTTTAAGAAAAATTCATCAATTTTTTGGAAGATGCTTTGATGATTAAGTCTTCTGGCAAAAAATATAGCTATTTTTTTCTTACTGATATTTTCTTCACCAATAAAAAATAGAAGATTATCCAAATAATTATTGGAATTTTTTCTGCTGCTCTTGGATATATCAAATTGATCAGCAATAAAGTCGGTTAATTTAGTAAAATTATTAATGTCAAAAGTTTTGAGCTCATCTTCTGGGACTGGCAGGAATTTGCCATAATCTGATAAATAAACAAAGGAATTTTTGTCATCGCTCCATTCAATATAGGCCTCCTTATCTTGGCTTGGTAAATAATAAGTTTCTAAATCTCTGCCTTTTGTTAGAAAATCATTTTGAATTAGATTGTCAGCAATTTCTTTGCCAAGATTTGATTTGAGGTGGGAATAAGTAATATTTGGATCTGATTGCTCTGCAATATCAACTAATAATTTAAATATCTGACTATCTATCTTCATATTTTTTCAACAATTCCCCATTTTTCTAGATATCTATCACCGATTATTTTTTCTTTTTCAGTTCTGTCTTTTAAATCACAGCCATTAGGATCGGTAATATTGACGTGAATTAGTTTGCCTCTAGGATTTTTAGTGTCAGGCTTGAATTTGATTGATAATTTTACTCTTTTGATTTCAAAGGAGCTTGCCAGAGGATTATTGCCGGCAAACCAATTTCTACTTTTTTCATAAATATCCTCATGATCTAAAAAGCCAGATTGTAAAATATTAGAACCTTTTCCGTTAATAGGAGATAATTGTATTAAAGTTACTTTTATATCTTGAATCCCGTCTTTTATATCAACATCCTTCATCAAATCTTGATAAGACTTAAATTTAGAAATATTGTATTTTTTGAGTCTGATTTCAAACTTATCATCTTCTGTTTTTAAGAAAATATTGGCAAATTTCTTGGCTAAAAATGCTCTATTATCTTTTGAATTTGATATGACTTCAATTAAACCACTGGTTGGATCATAACTAATTGAAAAATCTTTAGCAGGAGAAAAATATTTAGTTACCACCTTATCCTGATCAAAGGCTTGTATTGATTTTGGCAAATCATCATGAAACGCCATTAAGCTACAAATCTCAAACTCATTGCCGTCTTTATCTTCTTTGCTTCTAGAATTGAATTCGATTTGTAATTTCTTGCTAATATTAAAATGCTCTAAAACTAAGTTTTTAAATTTAGCTATATTCTCTTCTGATTTATCAATTTCTCTATTTTCTGGGCCAACAAATGCATTCCATTCCTTTGATTTTCTTTTATTATCATAGGAGGAAAAATATTCTGCCGTTTTAAATTTTTCAGGATGGTTTGTATAAACCCAAAGACCTCTGGCATGATCACTCTTTTGATCTAAAAATATTTCATCGCCACCAACAACACAGCGTAAAGCATTTTGACCAGGCTCATCAATCATGCCATGAACTCTCTCAATTGTATCAAACAAATTCTGCTTTTTAGAATCTTCACAATTCCAAATAAAGCCAAACAGGTTTTCATGATATTTTCTATTTTTACCATCCCACTTAAAATTATCAGAAACTTCGATAATATCATTATCGATTAAAAAGTTCTTCAAATCTTCTTCTGGGGTATGTCTGATAAATTTTTTTACCTTTGTTTCCATAAGAGAATATAGTTTTAATTGAATTTTAAAATGAATCAAGTACCTTATTCTAAGTTTACTTTAATTTTTTTACAATTAAAAATTCCTATTTGATGAAAAAAAAGACACGTGGTGGAGCAAGAGAAGGCGCAGGAAGACCAAAAGGCCAAGGAAGGTATGGTGAGCCTACAAGAATTATGAGAGTTCCTATAAGTCTAATTGATACAGTTAAGGACATGATGGAAAGCAAGACAAAAGAATTTGCTCTTCCTTTGTTTGATATGAAAGTTGAAGCAGGTGTTCCAAATTTTACTGATTCAGATAATTATGAATTATATAACCTTAATGAAAAATTTATGGTTCAAAATCCTGATGATCATTTTTTGGTAAAAGTTTCAGGTTATTCTATGAAAGATGCGGGAATTCTTCCTGATGATATTCTCTTAGTTAATAAGTCTAAAGAGGCTAGAGATGGCGATATCATCATTGCCTCAGTTGATAATGGTGCGGTTGTAAAAAGACTGAGTCAAAAAAATGGAATAACTAAGTTAGTTTCAGAAAATGAGAGTTACCCTGATATTGAGGATGTAGATCAAAATCTTCATTTCTGGGGAGTAGTAGCAAAAGTGATTAGGGAATATTAATGCAAAGCTATCAACTTCACATCAATATCAAAAATAATATTGAAATCCAAATAGGAAAGCTTGGTAAATTTACCTTTCCGATGGGCAATTATATTTATACTGGCTCAGCCAAGAAAAATATTGATGAAAGAATCAAAAGGCATCAATCCAACTTTCCTGATAAAAAACTTCACTGGCATATCGACTGTGCGCCGTAGCAACTAAAAGGAGGTAATTATGTAAAGAAAATATTAAAATAATTATATTTCTTTTAGTGAGAAGCTATATGTGAGATGAAGGCAGATCCTTCGAAGTCGTTGTTCAGGCAAAGGCTTCAAACCACCATATGGTGCTGTAGTAAAGAGCTATGGTACTCGAGCAATATGGAAAAGCTAGAATTATCTAGCAGGTGGGAATCAAAAAGTTGAGCGAAAGCGAACCTACTGATGACGCATCGTAATCCAGGGATTGACATCAAAAGTGAGGGCGAGTCTATACCTCATTACGAAGTTTAGAAGTTACCTGATTACTGTCTAAGCGGTGTCCGGTGTAAAGGAGGCAAGAATTTGATTTGGGCTTACATATGGAACTGCGGGAACCAGTCATCTTGATGTTAAGAGAGAAATGCAAATAGTTAAAGCTATGAGTATTGGAGTATCAACGCAAGAAACTGGGGCGGAGCAATTTGTAGTAGTGATGAAGATTCTGTAATGGAATTGGAGCGAAGGAATTGCGTTAAGCGGTGCTAATTGATTTACCAACTAATTTTAGGAAGAATAAATTAATGAGTACAAAATCTTTTAACATACCAAGATCTTTGATAAATAAGGCTTGGCTAGATGTGAAATCAAATGCTGGAAGTTCTGGTATAGATGATGAAACAATAGCAAAGTTTGAGCTGAATTTAGATAAGAACTTGTATAAATTATGGAACAGGATGGCATCAGGAAGTTATATTCCAAAGCCTGTTAAATCTGTTTCAATCCCTAAGAAGGATGGCAGCGAGAGAATTCTAGGCATACCCACGGTACTGGATAGAATTGCTCAAACTGTAGCAAAAATGATCTTAGAGCCTCAAATTGAACCATATTTTTATAAGGATTCCTATGGCTATCGTCCGAATAAGTCAGCATTAGATGCGATTGGTATTACTCGCAAAAGATGTTGGTATGATGATTGGGTATTGGAATTTGACATAAAAGGTTTATTTGACAACATAGATCATGAAATGCTCATGAAGGCAGTTAAAAAGTATAATCAAGAAAAATGGATAATACTTTATATTGAAAGATGGCTTAAATGCCCAATGCAAGATTCAGAAGGTAAAATAACTGAAAGAGGCAAGGGCACTCCGCAAGGAGGAGTTATCAGTCCAATATTAGCAAATCTATTTATGCATTATGCCTTTGATCGCTGGATAAGCAAGAACCATCCAGAAAATAAGTGGTGTCGTTATGCGGATGATGGCTTAATACATTGTAAAACAGAGGAATCAGCGCAGAAATTATTGTCTGAGCTGAAGATTCGCATGTTGGAATGTAAATTAGAAGTTCATCCAAAGAAGACAAAGATTATTTATTGTAAAGATAGCAGTCGCAAGAAGGACTATCCAAATACTAAATTTGAGTTTTTGGGTTACGAATTCAGGCGAAGATTGGTAAAGAATAATAAGCGTAATAGTTTGTTTGTGAGCTTTACCCCATCAATCAGCAATAGCTCTTTGAAATCAATAAAGCAGAAGCTTAAGGGATTGCGTGTACGCAAGTTATATTATTTAGAGTTACAAGATGTTGCCAATATGATAAATCCAGCCTTAAGAGGTTGGATCAATTATTATGGCAAATACAATAGATCTGGATTATATACCGTATTTAGGCAACTAAACCATAAATTAGTATTATGGTCACGCAGAAAGTATAAGAAATTGAGAAGACATAAGACGCAAGCAAGTGAATTTATGATGCGACTATCAAGTCAACATCCAAAGCTATTTGCGCATTGGTCTTCTGGTATGACAGGAAGTTTTGCTTAATGGGAGCGGTATGAGCTGAGAGGTTCACGTACCGTTCTGCGAGGGGCTGACATAATGACGTAAGTTATGATTAAGATAATGTGGCACTGCTATAAGGAAACTGGCAGAAACAGTGAAAACAAACTTTAATCTAAGATTTATGGAAAAGTCGGTCTACTCACCTTTTACTCAACAACGAAAATGCTAAAATTACCGAGGTGCAAAAATTTGAAAAGGAAGAATGTATCTTAAATCAGGAAACTTGCGGTGAAATTATTATAGCTGGCTTTGGTAGTTCTGATTGTAAAAATAAATGTAAATCACACCTCAAATATCTTGGTTAATTTATCCGTTAGTAAAGATGAGTACATATAGGTAATCAAGTGTCATTGTGGTTTTGAGGCCAATTCATATTCTAATAATAGATTTTTAGAAAATGAATAATGGCTTCAAATGACAATACAAAATTATCTTCAAAATAGCGACATAGAGGCAGAAAACGCCGAGAATAGCAACATTGTAGAAATTGGCAAAATTCTAGCAACTGCCATTTGCCGCCTCCATAACAAAAATCTCCATCAAATAGATCAGAAACAACTTGATTCTAACTCTCTTCGAAGCGTTCATACAGTCAATAATAACCTGAATTTACAATGCTTATGAGCAAATCTATAGTTAAACAAATTATTGAATTAGAGAGTAAATCTTTGGAGGAATTAAAGGCAATTTATAATGACATAATGCCAAAACCTCTAAAAACCCATGTGAGTCGTGATTATTTGCGACCAAGAATAGCATATCGATTACAAGAGCTGGCATTTGGTGGATTAAAAGAGGAGGTAAAAAACAAATTATTAGAAGTGGCGGTCGGCGATCAAGCTCATAAAAACAAAATCGCTCCCAAGAAATTATTACCAGGCACTAAAATATGCAAAAAATGGGGAGAAATTACCCATGAAGTTGAAGTTTTAAAAGATGGATTCTCTTACGCAGGGCAAAAATTCAAAAGTCTGTCAGCAATAGCCAAGGTAATTACTGGAACTAAATGGAATGGACTTAAATTTTTTAAAATTAACTAAATATGATTGATAATTTCGATAAAACAAAAACCAAAAAAAGATGTGCGATTTACACTAGAAAATCTTGTGAAGAAGGGTTGGAGCAGGAATTCAACTCACTTGATGCTCAAAGGCTCTCAGCAGAAAATTATATTTTATCCCAAGAGCATGAGGGTTGGGTTCTTGATCCGACAAGCTATGATGACGGTGGATATTCTGGGGGAACATTGGAGCGACCAGCATTAAAAAGATTATTTAATGATATCAAGGCAGGCAAAATTGATTGCATTGTTGTTTATAAAATTGATCGACTGACCAGATCGCTAGCTGATTTTAGCGAAATTATCAAAATCCTAGATGAGTATAATGTTAGCTTTGTAGCAGTGACGCAAAGCTTTAATACTGCCAACTCAATGGGGCGATTAATGCTTAATGTCCTATTATCATTTGCTCAATATGAGAGAGAATTAACGGGTGAGAGAATAAGAGATAAGTTTGATGCTTCATGCAAAAAAGGAATGTGGATGGGTGGCTATATTCCAATTGGCTATGATCTTAAAGATAGAAGGCTAATCATTAATGAGGATGAAGCTAAAATTATCAGAATTTTGTTTAAAACCTTTATTGAAACTACCTCAGTTACCGATACATTTAGAGAATTAAATAATTTGGGCTTTAAAACTAAAACTTGGATTGCAAGTAGCGGTAAAATCCATAAGGGTCAGAGATTTAATAAATCCAGTGTCAGAAGGATTTTAACCAATGAGCTTTATATTGGAAAAATTAACCATAAAGGCAATATTTATGATGGTCTGCACAAAGCAATAATTGATGATGAAACATGGAAAAAGGCTCAGGATTTACTCACTAATAAAATTCCTAAAATTCAAACTCCAAATAGTAGAATAAGCCAAGCTCCACTTTTAAAAGGAATGATGAATTGTGGTATTTGTGGCAGTCAAATGACTCCTACCTATACCTCAAAAAATGGCAGAAAATATCGCTATTATATCTGCCAAGCAAAATTTAAGGGCAATAATGAGGAATGTTCTGTAGGTAGAATACCAGCCAAAGAAGCAGAAGAATTAGTGACAGATCAGGTTTTAAATATTTTACAAAAGCCAGAGGTAGTTTCGGGGACAATTGCCAGTAATGAAGATGAAAATATTAACCAAAACCAAATCATCGAATCATTTCAAAAAATAGATAAAGTTTGGGATGAATTATTCCCGCCAGAGCAAGCAAGAATTATCAATCTCCTAATCAAAGATATTATCATCAGCCCAGATGGCATGAATATCAATATTTACAAGCAAGGAATGAACTCACTTAACAGCGAAATTAACGGATAAAATATGCAAAATTTAGAAATAACAAAAAGGCAAATTGATGAAAATATTATTCAAATTTTTGTGCCAATGAAAATCAGAAAAAGAGGTGGCACAGCAATGATGATTGTTCCTCAAGGTCAAATTCAAAAAAAGAATTTTGATGAAAAATTAATCAATACTTTTGCCAAGGCTTATCAATGGAAAACCATAATTGAAGATGAGGAAAATGGCACTAATTCTCTTGCTGATATTGCTAGATTAGAAAATATCTCAACTCCTCATGTAACAAAAATTTATCGACTCAATTTTATCTCACCAAAAATTGTTGAAGCAATTGTTAATGGCACAGCACCTAGAGATTTGAGGCTGATAGATATTCTTGCTAAAAAAGCACCTGAGATTTGGCAAGAGCAGGAGGAGATGTGGGGCGTTTCAAATAGTAAATAACAAAATTAAAAGATGGAATTTTTTGAAGATTATTTTAGAATATAAATATATAATTATTATTTCAAACAGATATGGCAACAGCAACGCAAATAAAATCGTTATTAAGGAGCGCTAAAAATGGCGATACAAAACACCTGCGTTCTATTGCTTTGCAAATAGCTGCTAGCGAAGAAAAAAAAGGACATATAAAATTTGCAGAAGAAATAAAAAAAATAGTTTCCGATTTAGATGTATCTCCCAGCAATTTAAGATCAATTAATATCAACCCTGTTCCCTTGGTACAACCGACAGGAGACCTTAAGGGCTTATTTGAAGCAGATTATAGCAAAATAAAGCTTAATGATCTTGTCTTATCTTCAGAATTAAGGGCTAGAATAGACCGATTAATAACAGAGCAAAATTCAAAAGCAAAATTAAGAGAGTTTAACTTACTACCAAGAAGTAAAATATTGATGGTTGGAGCTCCAGGAACAGGAAAGACAATGACTGCCAAAGCAATAGCTGGAGAGTTGCAAGTGCCGGTATTTACAGTGCAATTAGATCGGTTGCTGACAAAATATATGGGTGAAGCTTCTTCAAAATTAAGGCTTATATTTGAACAGATCAAAAGGATAAAAGGAGTTTATTTTTTTGATGAGTTTGATGCTGTTGGTAGTAGCAGAGATTTAGGTAATGATATCGGAGAAATTAGAAGAATTTTGAATACTTTTTTGCAGTTCATTGAACAAGCGTCAAATGATAGCGTCATATTGGCAGCTACAAATCATATGAGTTTATTGGATAAAGCATTATTTAGAAGGTTTGATGATGTTTTAGAATACAATTTGCCTGATAAAAAATTAATAATTCAGGTGTTTAAGTATAGGTTAAACAACCTAGATACAAAAAATATAAACTGGGAGAAAATTGCAGAACAATCTCTTGGATTAAGTTTTGATGAAATTACAAAAATATGCCATGATATTCAAAAATTAAGGGTTCTAAATAGCTATAAAACTTTATCTAATAAAATTGTATTATCTGCGATAAAAGATCGTAAAAATACAAATAATATTTAGATAAGTAATGCCAAAAAGAATCTATAATCATCTAAGTTTTTATCCAGAAAATTCTAATATTAAGTTCTCTGGTACTGGCATGGGAAAGCCAAACATACCAGAAAGACCAGATGACTATTATCAACAGAAAATAAAAGAGTTAGAAAAAATAAAAAATGATTTAGCTAAAAATAATAAACCAATTAAAACCACCTTAAAAATATCAGGAGAAGAGAATAAAGATTTTTTTTATGAGAGATTGGACACAGCTAAGGGTGATTTAAGACTTTTGTCAATTAAGGAAAATTGGGAAGAAAATAACAGGCGCATCATTGCGAATGTGCAATTCAAAAATGAAAAGGCTTTCGAGACATTTAGTAAGAAATTACAATCAAAGTATAAAGGGGAAGAGAAGCAGTCAAAGTTATGCCTTACGATAGATAAGATTGAAGAGTTAAAATCTTTTGAAGATCTTGTTACAGATTATAGTTTGCCAGAAGATTTTGATCTGAATAAATGTTATTGGATTGAAATTTGGCTACCAAATGATGAAGGCATATTCAATGACTTTATAAGCTTTATTACTCAAAGATTTCAGGATATTGTTTTTAATCCCAGAGAATTAAATTTAGGTGATAGAACCGTCGCTTTAATTAAAGCAAATAAGGATATATTAGACATTATATCAAATGAGCTAAGCTATATTGCAGAAATAAGATTTGCTAAAAAAGTAACTCATTTTTTTGATTTAGAAAAAGATGATCAAATTGAAATTTTGCATGATTTAAAAGATAGGATATCAATTAAGGAAAGCTCCAAAACTATATCTGTTATTTTAGATACTGGAGTTAATAGAGGAAACCCTCTGCTTGAAAAAGTTATTGATCATGATAAAAACTTAACTCTTGATCAAAGCTGGGGAACTCATGATGAATCATATGCGGGACAACATGGAACACAAATGGCTGGAATATGTGCTTATGGTGACTTTGGCCCATTATTAAAATCAAAAGAAGAAATAAACATATCTCACAATTTAGCTTCCATAAAAATTTTATCTATTAATGAAGAAGGCGATAAATTTAATGATGCTTCAGAATTGGTGTGTGACGCTATAAATCTTGCGGAAAATAATATAGAGCAAAACAAAAATTATGTCTTAGCTATCACTACAAATTCCGACGGCAATGGGATGCCATCTTTATATTCAACAATGTTAGATAGAGTGATTTCTAATCATAAAGCTTTATTTTTGGTATCAATAGGCAATTGTGATCCACAATCAATTTCTGGAGCTTTTACAAAGGATGATTACTTGCAATACCAAAAGTCTACTTGCATTGATAACCCATCTCAATCTTGGAACTCTTTAAGTGTTGGCTCTTACACAGAAAAAACTGATTGTTCAAACATAAGGGGAGATGGATTAATGCCAGTATCAGAAGAGCTAGATGTTTCTCCTTATAGTAAGTTTTCAATGGTAAACTATGACTATAATAATTTTCCTGTTAAACCAGAAGTTTTATTTGAAGGGGGAAATAAAGTAGTTGATAGCAGCAATAAAATATCAAACGATCCTCATTTAGAGCTAATAACAACAAATCCAAATTTCCAAACATCAGGTGAATTAACAGAATTTCGCGCAACTAGTGCTTCTACAGCTTTAGCTGGTAGATTTGCATCTATCTTAATGGAATCATATCCAGGATATTGGCCAGAAACAATTAAAGGTCTCATTGTTCATTCAGCTGAATGGAGTGAGACTATGTTAAAAAATAGACTCTCGAATCCAGATATTTCAAGAAACAAAATGGATGAAAAGGTGAATTTTTTGAGGCAATGTGGATTTGGTATTCCAGATATAGAAAAGGCTAGAAAAAGCGCTGAAAATTCACTAACTTTAATTTCTCAAAATGAATTTGATTTATTTGATGAGAAAAAGAGTCATCAATGTGTCATATTTGATTTGCCTTGGCCAACCAAAACTCTTGAAGAATTATCTAATAAAAGAATTAAACTAAAAGTAACATTATCTTATTTCATAACTCCAAAGGCTGGTTCTAGGGGTAATAAGAATAAATTTAAATATCAATCTCATGGACTTAGGTTTGAGTTAAAAAGAAAAGATGAATCTGAGCAAGAATTCTACAGTAGGGTTAATAAAGCTTTAAATGATGGATCTCAAGATAACTCTTCCAACTCTGATCCAAATTGGAAGCTAGGCATTAAAACAAGAAATAAGATAGCTGGAACTATATTGAAAGATATTTGGGAGGGTCAAAGTGTTGACCTTGCGACAATGGATAAATTAATAGTTCATCCAGTTGTAGGATGGTGGAAAGATGATAAAAAAATTAAATCAGAAGAAAGTAAAGTTAGGTTCAGCTTGATTTTGGATATAGAAACTGAAGAAGAAAGTGTAAATCTTTATAATGAGATAAAAAATATTATAGAAATCCCTGTTGGAATTACAGTTTCTTCATCATAAACCTTCTATTTCGATATTTTCAACCGCTACCCGACCATTTCTCTAACCTCGGCAACCCTTGAAAATGCTCAAGGTTAATTGGGGGGTTAACCAAAACCCGTTTCAAATAGATCAAGTTCGATATTTTTCCCCACTAGTCGGTACGCAAAGTTCGTTATTTTTTTGGTAAATCCAGTGTTTATGAGGGTTGCCTAAAATCTCTAAGGTTAACTGGGTACGGAGAATTGGAGAGAATTTAGGGTAAAAATTGGCAATTTTTTGTAAAAACGGAGATCAAAAATGCAACTGGTATGGAAATTTAAAACTGGCTGTAAGCCTTTATTTACTGGGGTTGTAGGGGGGTTTGTGAATTGGTAGAAATACCAATTTCTGGAGAGTTAGAAACTTATAAAATGGCTCAGCGTATGGATCCCATTACTAACTTTTTCCATAGGGTTCGAATCCTTGTTTTATAAGGCTTTACCAGTTGGCTTCCTATTTAGAG
>Ga0228657_1000873_pt1 | contig 11538 bp, 9 predicted proteins | sample 70DmetaG_FD_182743 | JGI IMG/M metagenome (GOLD analysis project Ga0228657, IMG submission 182743) | Seawater microbial communities from Monterey Bay, California, United States - 70D | ecosystem: Environmental > Aquatic > Marine > Coastal | place: USA: California | collected 2016-10-07 | reverse complement strand
GTATAGGTTACGCAGCGATTTTTTCAATTGGACTAGTAATGGCCACATCGCTCAATTCACCTTCAGTAGAAGATGCTATACTCGTATGACTGTCAAAATATACTTTTAAAGCCTCTCGGTTTGGTGTAGCAATGGCAGTGCGCTTTACTTGGGCTGGCAACAGGTAGCTTTCTTGCTGCTGCAATGCTTTCATGTAGAGTGCTTGTAACGGTGCTGCATAAGGAAAATCCGATACCGCCTGTTTGAGCATAGCAAGCTCCGACGCGTTTAAACGCTCAGGGTAGGCATATAATTCTTCGATTTTCTTTGCGTTCATCTACCAATTGGCAATAGCCCGGTTTAAAATATCTTCGGTCAATTCCTTCATAATCTCCGCTGCCAATTCCGTTTCAATATCGGAAAAATTCAAATCCGCATCGTAATCTCTAGATCTACTAAAACGCTGCTCAAAACTGTTCTGGTTGGCAATACTGTTTTCAAAGGAAACCTTAACGGAAATGGTGAAGCGCATCTGTGAAACCTCACTCGGGCCGCGTGCCGCTTGTGGTCGTAAACTGTAATCTGTAATGGCGCCCGAAAATTCCATATCTGCCGGCCCCTCAACCAAACGCAATGAAGTTTGCTGAACAAAGATGTCTTTCAACGATTCAGTAAAAATCTGTGACATCTCAGGATTCACGATTGCCGCGGTGTTATCAAAGAAATCTACATTCAATGTTTTTGCCTCGCCCACATTTCCACCGGTAAAGCTGTAACCGCCTTTGCACCCTGGAAGGATGAGGAGAAACAGTACTGCAGGAAGGAAATAAGATAAGCGCATTATTCCAGGTTGTATTGTTTGATCTTACGGTACAAGGTACGTTCGGATATGCCCAATTCTTTAGCAGCGGCCTTTCGTTTTCCTTGAGTCTTATCCAATGCCTTCTTTATCAATTCAATTTCTTTGTCAACTAGACTCAGATTCTCAATTTCGATAGTGTGCTCATCGTCCTCAAATGAATCGTATTCATCCGGATTTACAAAAGAAACGTCGTTAGACCCATTTCCAGTATAAGGCGTTACTGAAGAACGATCGGTATATTCAGCGCCAATCTGCGGATATTCGCGCTGTACACCCTCATAGAAGCCTTCACCATTCTGGACTGCTTTTTTTAGGGCGTTTAATTCCGAACGCATCTCGAATAAAAGTTTGTACAATGCCTCGCGTTCTTTTGCAAAATCCGCATTACTCACGCCATCACTGATGCGAGAATTAGCCAATGCAGGAAGGTTCGGAGCATCCACCTCGGGCAAATAGGCCTTTAGCACTTCCTTACCCACTAGACGCGTCGTTTCGATCACACTCATTTGCTCAGCGAGGTTGCGCAACTGACGAATGTTTCCTGGCCAACGGTAATGCTCTAACAATCGCACTGCCTCATCGTCGAGGCGTAGCGGTGGAAGATGGTATTTATTGGCGAAATCAGAAGCAAATTTTCGAAACAACAGATGTATATCTGAAGGGCGTTCTCGCAAGGGTGGCAGATGAATTTCTACCGTATTTAATCGGTAATACAAATCCTCACGGAATTTGTGATTTTTGATAGCATTAAGCATTCCCACATTCGTGGCTCCCACGACACGAACATCAATTTTATTCGCTCTCGAGGCACCCACGCGAATAAATTCTCCCGTTTCAAGGACGCGTAACAACCGAACTTGAGAAGGCATAGGTAGCTCGCCCACTTCATCTAGAAAGATAGTACCCGCATCGGCCTCCTCAAAATATCCTTTACGCGCTCCAGTAGCTCCAGTAAAAGCCCCTTTTTCATGACCGAAAAGTTCCGAATCTATGGTTCCTTCTGGAATAGCACCGCAGTTTACTGCGATGTAAGGGTTGTGTTTTCTGTGACTCAGTGCATGAATAATCTTCGGTATGCTCTCTTTACCTACACCACTCTCACCAGTGACGAGCACGCTTATATCTGTGGGCGCAACTTGCACGGCCTTCTCTAAGGCGCGGTCCAACAATGGACTTACCCCAATAATTCCGAAACGTTGTTTAATGCTCTTGATATCTGACATAGCTCCAATGTATTTAAGCCTCCGGGCTTGCTACTACTGAACCCAACAATGTAGCCGTAGTACAACTATTAATCTTAACGTGAACAAAGTCGCCTGGTTTAAAATCGTGTCGATCAAAAACCACCACACTATTGGTATCTGTTCGTCCAAACAATTGTGCCTCGCTTTTCTTAGAGGTTCCTTCTACCAGAACTTCAAATGTCTTTCCGACCATTTCCTCGTGACGGTATAAACTGTGTTTGCTTTGTAATTGGATGATTTCCGTTAAGCGACGTTTCTTAATCTCTTCAGGAATATCGTCTTCTAATTTTCTCGCAGCATACGTATTGGGACGCTCGCTGTAGAAGAACATGTAGCCGAAATCGTATTTCACATAATCCATAAGACTCAACGTCTCTTGATGATCCTCTTCGGTTTCCGTTGGAAATCCTGAAATCATATCATGACTGATAGCGCAACCCGGAATAATACGATGAATGCGGTCAATGAGTGCCATATATTCTTCGCGGTTGTGACCGCGATTCATCAATTCTAAGATGCGTGACGAACCCGACTGCACCGGTAGATGGATGTAATTGCATATGTTTTTGTATTTCGCAATGGTTTCCAGCACATCGTCGCGCATGTCTTGTGGATTCGAAGTGGAAAAGCGAATGCGCATGTGCGGTGCTGCCTCTGCAACCATAGACATGAGATCAGCGAAATGTACAGCACTAGCTTTGGCTACATCCGAAGCCTTTTCAAAATCTTTTTTCAAACCGCCACCATACCACAGGTAGCTGTCTACGTTTTGCCCTAATAAGGTGATTTCCTTGTACCCGCGTTTTGATAAATCCAATACTTCGTCTACAATGGTCTGCGGATTACGCGAACGTTCACGACCACGAGTAAACGGGACTACACAGAACGTACACATGTTATCACAGCCACGAGTAATGGACACGAATGCACTTACGCCATTGCCACCCAAGCGAACCGGCTCAATATCATCGTAGGTTTCTTCCTTACTCAAAATAACATTGACTGCCTTTCTTCCGCCGTCCAATTCTTGCAATAGATTCGGTAAATCTCTGTAGGCATCCGGACCAACTACTAAATCGACCAACTTCTCTTCTTCTAGAAGTTTACCTTTTACTCGTTCTGCCATACAACCCAACACCCCAATTTTCATCTCAGGGTTCTTTCTCTTGTGGCCGTTAAAATGATTGAGTCGGTTACGAACAGTTTGTTCTGCCTTATCACGAATAGAACAAGTATTCAACAATACTAGATCTGCTTCCTCCGCATTTTGCGTGGTAGTGTAACCTTCCTTACCCAAAACAGATGCAACAATCTCGCTGTCAGAGAAATTCATCTGACAACCGTACGACTCTATATAGAGTTTTTTTGTGCCCGTTGGGTTTTTAGTCTCGAGAACCGTTCCGTCGTGTTCATGTGGGTTCTTATCGCCCTCGGCGTAGAGACCCCTTCCGCTTGCGCGCTTTGTCTTTGCTTCCATATTTCTAATCCGCTCAAAACTTTACTTTCTTTCGCGGTGATACAAAGATACAAGCAATGCTGACAATTTGTCCGATTTTAAAAAATCTATTACGTAGTAATACTAAAGCCTCGAAAACCACTCCTTAATATGGGAGTTGAAAGTTGCCGATTTTTAGCCTTTACTTTGCGGCAATAATTAAAATGCACCCCGCATCCTATGGCAAAGAATCTCGTAATCGTTGAGTCACCTGCAAAGGCAAAGACCATTCAGAAGTACCTAGGCGCCGATTTCCAAGTCCTATCCTCCTATGGACACATTCGCGATTTGTGCGATAAAGGAATGGCCATTGACATCGAAAATAATTTCCAGCCGGAATATTGTGTTTCAAAAGACAAAACCAGTCTGGTCAAAGAGCTTAAGGCAGCTGCTAAGAAAGTCGACAAAGTTTGGCTCGCGTCGGATGAGGACCGTGAAGGAGAGGCCATCGCATGGCATCTTTACGAAAGTTTAGGCCTAAAAGATGACAATACAGAACGAATCGTTTTCAATGAGATCACCAAAACAGCCATCCTACGTGCGGTTGAGAATCCTAGAAAGATCAATAAGGAATTGGTCGATGCCCAACAAGCGCGTCGAGTACTCGACAGACTTGTAGGTTATGAACTGAGCCCGGTGCTTTGGAAAAGCATTCAACGCGGCTTAAGTGCAGGGCGTGTTCAAAGTGTCGCGGTTCGCTTAATCGTAGAGAAAGAAAGAGAAATCGAGGGCCACGAAGTAACCTCTAGCTATAAGGTCAGCGGTATTTTCAGCGATGGAAAAATCAGCTTTAAGGCCGATGTAAGTACTAATTTCAAGACGCAAGAAGAAGCTAAAGTCTTTTTGAACGGTTGTGTTGGTGCAACATACGAGGTAGAGAGCGTTGAAATGCGTCCAGGTAAACGCAGCCCTGCAGCACCTTTTACAACGTCAACGTTGCAACAAGAAGCGAGCAGAAAATTAGGCTTTAGTGTGAGCCAAACCATGACGCTGGCGCAACGCCTGTACGAAGCCGGACACATTACTTACATGAGAACGGATAGCTTTAATTTGAGCAACGATGCCATTGCAGGCATCGCAGCACATGTTGAGCAGAGTTACGGTCCAGAATACCACCAAGCACGGAAGTTTGCGACAAAAAACAAAGGCGCTCAAGAGGCGCACGAGGCTATTCGTCCAACAAGCTTTGCAAAGAGTATGGCCGGTGGAGATGACCGCCAGAAAAAACTATACGACCTAATCTACAAACGCACCATCGCCTCACAAATGGCTGATGCGAAATTAGAAAACACCACCATCAAACTATTCAATCAGGAACAACCTGATGCACAGCGCTTTACTGCACGTGGTCAGGTAATTAAATTCGACGGTTTCATTCGTGTATATCAAGAAGGAACTGATGACGAGGGTACGGATGAATTGGACGGTCAACTACCGGCTGTAAAAGAAGGGAACACTTTAACTTCAAAAGAAATTACGGCAACCGAACGCTTCACTAAGCATACACCGCGCTATACTGAAGCCTCGTTGGTAAAGAAATTAGAAGAGCTCGGCATTGGTCGACCATCGACTTATGCCCCGACCATTTCCACCATTCAAAAACGAAACTACGTCATCAAGGACAGTCTTGAGGGCAATAAGCGTGAATACCATGTGTTAAGTGCAACGGCCGAAGGAGTTTCTGCCCGTGTAGATACTGAAACCTATGGGGCTGATAAAAATAAATTGTTCCCTACAGACATCGGTCGCGTGGTAACGGACTTCCTACTCGAGCACTATGGCTTGATCATGGATTACCAATTCACTGCAAAAGCAGAAGCAAACTTCGATACCGTAGCTGCAGGAGAAATTGGCTGGCAAGACAGCATTAAAGAATTTTACGGAGAATTCCATCCACTTATCGAAAACGCACCTGAAAATGCGCGTGCAAGTCGTGTTTTAGGTGAGGAACCAGGTACAGGTGAGCCGGTTTATGTCAAACTTGCGCGTTATGGGTTTGTATTCCAATTCGGTGACGGTGATGAAGAAACTAAACCGCGTTTCAAGAAGCTCCCTCAAGGTGTTGGTTTTTATGATGCCACCTTAGAGATGGCTTTACGCAAGGAAATTCTTCCACGCATCGTCGGCGATTATAAAGATCTCGAGGTAAAGGCAAACGTTGGCCGCTATGGCCCTTACGTGATGTGGAATAAGAAATTTTACAGCCTTACAGAAGATGCACCCGAAACCGTAAGTCTTGAAAAAGCGGTAGCTGTAATTGAAGAAAAAGAAGCTGGTGCGGCGAACAACACGATTGCGGAATTTACCGAGGAGCCATTAATTCAAGTCCTTAAAGGTCGCTATGGGCCGTATATCAAATCTGAAGGAAAGAATTTTAAGATTCCTAAAGACACGGATCCCGAAACTTTAGACCGTGCCGCTTGTGAAGAACTTATCAAAGCTGGCCCCACAAAGCGTCGGGCAAAGCGCAAATAAGGTTCTAAATTGGTCGGGTAAATGATTTGCCCGTGGAACATCTCAGCCCTGTACCGGAAAGTGTTATCGATGCACTTCCTGTTTTAGATACCAATCAGTTGGGACGAAGCATTCGTCGACATACTGAAATGGAGGGTCTACCTGACCTGGACGGCATTAAAGTCGCCATTGTTGGGGTGCAAGAAGATCGCAGGGCGTATCGAAACGTAGGTTGCGATGGTGCCGCCGATGCGATACGACCATTCCTGTACCAATTGTACAAGGGAAAATGGGACTACGGTATAGCCGACCTGGGCAATCTCTACAAGGGCGAACGTCATACAGACACATTACTTTTACTCAAGGAAATCACTCAAGAATTACTCCAGAGGCAGATCGTACTGATCACCATAGGAGGCTCACAGGAACTTACGTACGCGAATTACCGCGGTTATGACTCGCTCGAACAAACCGTAAATATTGTCAGTGTTGATGCCCGACTTGACGTCGGCTCAGAAGGGCGAGATTTAGACCATCAGAGCTACGTTTCTCATCTCGTACTCCAAGAACCACACAACCTCTACAACTTCACAAACCTTGGCTACCAGACCTATTTTAATAACCCGGAAGAAATCGGACTTATAGATAAACTTTTTTTCGAAGCAGTCCGATTAGGTCAAATACAAAATCAAATAGCTCGCACAGAGCCTTTCTTACGTGACGCTGACCTAGTCAGTATAGACATGAGTGCTGTGCGTCAAAGCTACAATCCAGGAACATTTTACACTTCACCACATGGTTTAAGCGGTGAAGACTTGTGCGCAATCACGCGATATGCGGGCATGAGTGATCGTCTGACCCAATTAGGACTCTTTGAATACAATCCAAGGCTCGATCGAAATGGTCAAAGCGCGCACCTTTGTGCCCATGCACTGTGGTATTTTCTCGAAGGACTTTCGCTGCGATTTGGCGATTATCCGATAGGCTCACGCGCCAATTATGAAAAATACACTGTTCTGGTCGACGAAGAGGATGAAGTTCATTTTCATAAAAGTCCTACGAGCGGACGCTGGTGGATAGAAATCCCAAAAGGAGGGCCGGATTCCAACAGAACTACTCTAGTGCCCTGTGATTATGAAGATTATACAGAAGCTTTGAATGGAAAAATACCCTCGAGATGGTGGAAGGCGCAGCAAAAAGCGTGATAACTAACCGATAAAAGTGTCGTTCGCAAAGGAATTTTTCTATCTTTAGCGGCAACTGAAAACATGTTTGCGCAAAACCACATGAAAAAAACCCGTATCGCCCTGTTTGCAATACTCTGCAGCTCAGCCCTTTGGGCTCAGCAAGACGTGCAGTTCACGCAGTTTGCAAACAATAAAATCTTCTACAATCCAGGCGTTACTGGAGCAGGAGATGCCATTTGTCTTTCCGCAGCACACCGCTCGCAGTGGGTGGGATTCGACAATGCGCCTACCACACAGAACTTTTCTTCGAATATTCCGTTGAATTTTCTACATGGAGGTCTTGCTCTGAATTTTACAAATGATATGATTGGTTATTTCCAAGACATCACTTTTGGCGTAGGTTACGGCTACCAAATGGACCTTGCGGGAGGTACACTCGGTCTAGGGCTTCGCGCTGACTTTAGAAATAAAAATGTCACCTCGGGTGTTTGGGCACCGCCCCAAACTATGAATGATCCGTCTCTAGTTGCTTTAGGTAGTACTTCAATGGCGACTGATTTATCTTTCGGAGCGTATTACCAGCAAGAAACATGGTATGCAGGATTAAGCAGTACTCGTTTACTTGAGACAAAAGACATCTTAAACGCGACAGGAGGTAGTGCAAATGCACAAATCCGCGGACAACGTCATTATTACTTAATGGGAGGGTATAACCTTGACTTAGGAAACGGCATCGTACTGCAGCCCGCAGCGATGGTTAAAACAGATTTAGTAACCACCCAGCTAGACATAAACGCAGCTGCAACTTATAATAATCAGATTTGGGGAGGCGTTACCTATCGTGTATACGATGCTCTAGCCATCATGGCCGGTTATCAAATCACCAAAGATTTACGTGCAACGTACTCATATGACCTTACGACCTCTTCCCTTGCAAATTCAAGCAGTGGTTCGCATGAAATCATGATGAGTTACTGTTTTACAATAGAGATACCACCTAAAGAAAAAGGTAGTTACAGAAACCCTATATTTTTGTAATATAGCGGCTTGCTTAAAAAAACGAATAAAGTAGAAATACATAGATTATGAAAAAGTTCCTCTTAGGGATGGCGTCTATCGCACTTCTAGCCTCTTGTGGCAGCAGTGATCACGGCGAATTGGTCGGTGTTCAAGACCGTCCTACCTGGTACCCTAGCGAACCCTATGGTATGGTGTACATTCCACAAGGATCATTCACTATGGGTAACCATGATGAAGATGTTCCTTACTCGTATACAGCCCCTGCAAAGGTGGTGAGCGTACCGTCATTCTACATGGACCAAACTGAGGTTACGAATAACGAATACCGTCAATTCGTGCGTTGGGTGCGTGATTCTATTACCCGTACGCGTTTAGCTGAAGGTTTGGTAGAAGACTTTGAATACACAGATTTAGCAGAAATGGAAGATCCGACGTTCTTTCAGGAGTATGTAGCACTAAACTATCCAGACAGCATGATGCGTAGATTGGATTGGGATCCTTACCTCGAGTGGGATAAAGACCGCTACCCATCTGCCGAATACACGGAAGTTATTGAAAGTATGTACCTCGCTCCTGAAGAGCAATGGTTGGGTTACCGCCATTTGGACACGCGTGAATTGAACTACACTTACTTCTGGATAAACAAACAGAAAGCAGCCAGTAAACTTAACCGTGTAAAATTTGACTACAAAGATCAAGACGGTGATGGTGAATTGTTCGGATACCGTGATTATATAAAAGATACTCAAGCAGAAAGCGATCGTGCTTCTTTCTTTGAGAAGGAAACCATTAATGTTTACCCTGATACCTTGGTATGGATTCATGATTTCACGTACAGTTTTAACGAGCCGATGCACGATAAGTACTTCTGGCATCCTGCTTATGACGAATACCCCGTAGTTGGCGTTAGTTGGAGACAAGCTCGTGCTTTCGCTAACTGGAGAAGTAAATACCGCAGAGATTTCCTCAAACGTGCGGGAGAATTGATAGAACACGACTTCCGCCTACCAACAGAGGCAGAATGGGAATATGCAGCTCGCGGTGGCGAGGAATTAACCACATTCCCATGGGGTGGTCCTTATGCTACGAATAGCGCAGGTTGTTACCTTGCCAACTTCAAACCACGCCGAGGTAATTTAACTGCAGATGGTGGTTTCTACCCTGTGAAAACCACAGCCTACTCACCAAACGGATACAACCTATACTGTATGTCAGGAAACGTGAGCGAATGGACTTCAACTGCTTTTGACGTACAGTCTTACGCTTTTGCGAGCGACGTAGCTCCCGAATTTCAGTACAATGCATTCGAAGATGAAACTGAAACGATGAAGCGCAAAGTGATTCGTGGTGGTTCATGGAAAGATGTTGCATACTTTATGCAACTCGGTGCAAGAGACTATGAATACCAGGATACAGCCAAAAGCTACATCGGCTTCAGAACCGTCCAAAGCTTTATTGGTCGTGATCTAAAAGACTTTTAATACAACCCTATCACTAATAACTCACAACAACAACTTTGAATTATGGCACTAATTGATGTAAACGGTAAGAGATTTAAGAACTTCATGGCAAAACTGTACGGTATTGGTGCGGCTGTTGTGATTTTAGGAGCCCTATTTAAAATCATGCACTGGGAAGGTGCCAATTACATGCTTGTTGTTGGTCTTGGAACAGAAGCCGTGATCTTCTTGTTTTCAGCGTTTGAAAAACCAGCAACAGATTACGATTGGTCTTTAGTTTACCCTGAGCTAGCAACTGGCGACGGTGGTGAACGTGCATTAAGTGTTACAGAGCAATTAGATACTGCTTTACAAGACGGTGGTATCGATTCAGCACTAATTGAGCGTCTTGGTGACGGTATGCGCTCCCTAAGCGAAACAGCAGGTTCTTTGTCTGGTGCTGTCGATGCCGCTGGTGCTACAGCAGCATACAGCGAGCAACTGAACAGTGCCGCTAGTAATATGGAAAATCTGAATGCATTGTATGCGGTTCAGCTCGAGAACGCAACTGCTCAGGTTGAACGTCAAAATGATGTTATGGAAAAATTGAGCGGAGCTTCTAATAACGCAGAAGGTCTTGCATCGCAACTGCAAAACTTGCAAGGCAATCTTGAGTCACTCAACAGTGTCTACGGTGGTATGCTAACTGCTATGGGAAAATAATCGGATACCCAAAACTATCCCATTAATTAACCCTAAACAAAAAGACTAAAAATGGCAGGAGGAAATTTATCACCACGTCAAAAAATGATCAACATGATGTACCTCGTGTTGACAGCACTTTTAGCCCTTAACGTATCGCGTGAGGTTATGGATGCTTTCTATGAGGTGATGGTTGGTCAAGAAGCATCGATCGAAACTGTAGAAGGCCAAAACGCCTCACTTTACGCGGCATTTAAGAGAGCGGCTGATGAGAATGAGGTGAAAGCCGGACCATGGAGAGATAAAGCACTTGCAGTAAAAGCGAAGTCCGATAATCTCTACAATACTATTGAAACCATGAAAGCCGAGCTCATGGAGCGCGGTGGCGGTGAAGATGAAGAGGTTCCTGGTAAACCTGCGAAAATGGATGATCGTGAGGCTGCTGCCAACTACTTCCTTGTTGAACAAAGAGGCACTGAACTAAAAGCTTCGATGGCCGATTTCAGAGATTATCTTGTGAATGAAGCAGGCGACAATTCATCATTAGCTTCAGCGATCACGAATTCATTTGATTTGAGTGACCGTATGCACGATGGTGCCGCAGAGAGCTGGGAGAAATCAAAGTTCGAGCACTATCCGCTCATCTCTGTAATGACCTTCTTAACGAGCATGCAAAGCGATATTAGAACTGCTGAAGCGAACGTGATCGGTTTCTTACACGAGAATATAGATGCGTCAGATATTAAAGTCACAGGTGTCCGCGCTGTAGTTATGCCTAAGTCTAAATTCGTTACCCAAGGTGATGAATACGAAGCCGAAATTTTCTTGGCAGCGTTTGATGATACAAAAGACCCTGAATTCTTAATTAACGGTGAAGCTCTCGATCCTGAGAACGTTAGCGGTGGCGTTGCTACTATAAAATTCCCAGCAAGTCGCACGGGAACTGTCGAGTGGAACGGTACAATCATTCTTGAAGCAAACGGAGAGAAGAAAGAATATCAGATCTCAGAATCATATAATGTAGCCCCTCCTAGCGTAGTTATTTCACCAACGAAAATGAACGTTCTTTACCGTGGCGTTGATAATCCATTAGAGGTTTCTGTACCTGGTGTAGATCCTGCGAACCTTATTGTATCTGGAGCAGGTGTAAAGAAGT
>Ga0228657_1000868_pt1 | contig 11645 bp, 10 predicted proteins | sample 70DmetaG_FD_182743 | JGI IMG/M metagenome (GOLD analysis project Ga0228657, IMG submission 182743) | Seawater microbial communities from Monterey Bay, California, United States - 70D | ecosystem: Environmental > Aquatic > Marine > Coastal | place: USA: California | collected 2016-10-07 | reverse complement strand
GTTTTATTCAATTGTTTGTTATTGGCTGTAACGTATTGGTTAAACTGCGTTTTAATGCAGTTTAGGTTTTGTTGTGTTTCTAAATATAATAAAAATTAAGTACGAGAAAGATAGAGTTACGATTGCTGGACTTTTCAGATAGTTCTAATATTTTTTAAAAGTGGGGATTTCAATTTGTTTAAACAACAGCTGCTATTTTTTATATACGTTGTTAGCATTAGTTTTACTATCGGATGTAATATTTCTTGCCTAAAATCTTCATCATAATCGCAATTCGATAACAATACTAATCCAATATTTTTTTCTGGAACCATAATCAAATAACTTCTGTATCCTTTGTCTCCTCCATAATGTCCAATAGTTTTTTCGCTATACAGATGGTTTAACTGAAAGCCTAAACCGATGTATGGATATTGATTGAAGTTTGGTTCAAACATACGTTCAAAACTTTTTTCAGAACTCAGACTGCTTGATGATTTTAAAAAAGAAATCATCCACTTACTTAAATCACTAGTTGATGAATTAAGTGTACTACTTGGTGCTTGCTCTCTTGTATATGGGTAAATTTTTCGAACATAAATTTTTTTAGAAATCATTCTTTTAGAATGTGGTGAAGTTTTTATTGAATCAGCTATTTTAAAATATCTAAAATCACTATTTGGCATTTTACTTGGTATTAGAATATTTTCTTTAACAAATTTGTCAAAATTGATTTCCGATAGTTTTTCAATTACATATCCCAAAATGTTATAGCCTAAATTACTGTAGTTGTATTTTGTATGTGGTTCAGATAGTAATTTTAAGTTAAGACCTAAAATATAGTCCTTTAAACTATTGTCAGATTGATTGTTGTTTTTCCAATTGTAGGTACTCTCATCAGGTAATCCAGAAGTATGATTAAGCAGAGATTTTATAGTTATATTTTTTACTCTTTCGTCCTTATAATTTAATTCTGGAATAATTTTTAACAATTTGTTTTCGAGACTAATCCTATTTTCTTGAACGAGTATCATTATTGCTTGTGCAGTAAATAGTTTACTAATAGAAGCAGTGTGAAAATTTGAGTTTGCGGTAACTATCTCTTTAGTATTAATATTCTTTATTCCATATCCTTTTGAATATAATATCGAATCGTTTTTGACAATGCCAATTGAAAGTCCTGGAATATTGTAGGTATTCATTTTTTTTACAATAATAGAATCTACCTTTCTATCAAATGAATTAAGTGATTTGTCAATTTCAATTTTCTGTTCAAAAGATTGACCAGAGCAAGGCAGAATGATTAAAAAAAATAAGATTTTAAAAATTGACAGGTGTTTTTTCATAAATTAATTCTTACGGTCTCGGCTATGAGTAGTTGCGTGGTTTAGCGATTAACTCTGCAAGTACACACCAAGTTGGAAATTCCGCAGGAATTTCCAAAGTAGGCGAGAACAAGCAATTACTTATAGCCATTGTTAGCAACTGGATTTTTTAGTTAGTATTATTAAAGATTAATTGGGTCTTTCAGGAATATAAACAACATCAACTTCTACATTATTTCCATATTTTACTATTATAGAACATAATACAGAAACACTTTCACCATTGTGGGTGGCAGGTTTCATCACAGGCATTTTTCTAAGCACTCTTAAGATTTCTGCCTGAACGGTAACTTCTGAATCTCTAACTTTCATGCCAGTCAAATTTCCGTTTTCGTTGATTATAAAAAATGCTTCTACCAGTTTTGGTTTTGAAAGATTTAAATCTTTAGATACACTCAAGTTAAACTCTCGCTTAATAAATGTCGATACTTCATTATTAAAACATTCTCTTGTTTCTTCTATTGAGAGTTCTTCACAACCATTATACACTGGGGCAATTTCTACATCTTTTAATATCATACTATTATCAGTAGTATAAGTTGCTAAACCGTCATCATGCGACACAATGCTACATAAACTTAATAAAGCCTGTTCCTCTACTTCTGTCATATTTCCTTGTGCCATCACTTGTTCCTGAACAGCATTTATTTTTGTTATTAAATCACTTTCTGTGTTTTTTAACGAGTTGGATTCTTCCTTACAAGAAAAGCATAATAGAACAATAAAAATTATTGAAACAATCATTAAATTTTGGAATTCAAATTTTGTTTTACGATTAAATTTGTATTTCATAAGTTTTGATTTTTTTTCTTGTTGCCAACGGTCTCGTATAACCGCCAGTTACGGGTTTAAAGTTACTAATTTTCGGTCAAGCACTGACGCTCGCAATTCCGAGTGGATTCGGACGTAGTCGAATCCGCCGTAATTGCGGTTATACATTGTTGTGTGTAGTTCTTTTCCACCCTTTTTTTTATAATCAATATGTATTCCGTTTTTTTATGTTTTTTCAATTCGAACTAGCCACTTTATTTGGATTTTTCATGAATACATAGCCGAAACAAAAAGTGAAAACAGTATATATTATTGTTATAGTAAGGATAATCGAAAATTCGTTTTCAGAATATTTTCCAACGATTTTGATTAATGCAAAAAATGTTACTAAAAAATGAACGAAATTTCCTATGATTAAAGGTTTACTGTAAATCCCACCAATTAGGTTATTTTTACTCATCCAATTCAGCATTCCAAACCCCAAATATAGAGAACCCAATATTTGTAAAAACAGAATTGAAGTTTGGTTCACGCTTGCGTTTAGAAATTCAGATATTTCTTTCGGAACAAAGGTTAATCCAAGTCCAAAAATCACTAAGAATATTGAACTTGCCACCATTAAGATTTTTGTATTCATAGTTTTAGTTTATTATAGGTCTTTTTAAACAAAATTTTGTTACAATTAACATCAAAATTTATTAGTAAATCCAGAAGATTTTTGCATTACGTGTTTGTATAAGAATAGTTGCGGTTTTTTGTGTGCGAGGCTATTCCGAAGGAAAATCAGATGTAACAAAAGCGCAACGACCTTTGTTTAAGCCTAAAATAAGCAATTAATTATATACGTTGTTAGCACTAGTTTTATTTCTTTTTTACGAATTTAATTCCGAGTATTATTAAGATTACTATCAAAGCAATAAAAAATATACTGGTTGTAGTGCTTTTTATAACTGAAAAAGTATTGGTTACATTAACTTTAGTTTCTGTCAAGTTTGGATAATTGTTCAACATTGTGATAATTCCAATATTTTCCAGATAATCTGCTATTCCCGCAATTATTGGTAACAGAGAAAGATAGGTAAAAGGGGACTTGAGTTTGTTTAATTTTTTTAAAAAATATGCCAAAAGCAAAGAATAGGTCAGCCCAAAAAGTAGCGGATAAATCATATCCACAGGTATTTGGGTAGTTAAATAAATTTCACGTCCATTTTCACCCAGTGTACTAAATAATTTATTTACATAGTCCTGATTATATCCCGTTGGAAGCATATCCAACAATTTCATTCCGTTCGAGAATTCCATTGTTTTTGGAATCGTAACCAGTAACATGAATAAGTAAATAACATTGGTCAGTATAAAAAGACCCAATACTTTTTTTCCGGAAGTGTATTTTTCTAGGATTTTAGCGAATCGGTTCATTGATTTTCAAATTAGTGCTAACGGTCTCGTATAACCGTCAGTTACAGGTTTTAAATTACTATTTTTCGATTAAGTACTGACGCTCGCAATTCCGAGTGGATTCGGACGTAGTCGAATCCGCCGTAATTGCGGTTATACATTGTTGGCAATAGTATTTTTTCAATCAAAGAAATGTACATATAAATAAGTCATTTCAGTTTGTTTGTCAGTCCACAAATAATATTCACTAAATGTATGGTCTAAAAAATCGTTCTTATAATAAATTCGGTCAACATTTTTATTTGGTAAATCAAACCAACTTGGAATTCCTGTGTCTTTATCCAATTCCTCAATAATATTTCCAAATTTCACATTATTATTTTCGGTAATACTCAGCGGTTGGTCATGTTTAATAATTTTTTCCAATACATTTGAGTCATAGGTGAATGACATATAATGAACTTGGAAATCAAAATACCCTCGATTTTTAAGCTTAATTTCCTTTATAGATTCAGGCGGTTTAAATCCAAAATTGTCCTCAAACGACGATTCGAGTTTTTCTCTGTTTTGCGATTCATAGGCACAACTATAACTCGTTAAAAGTATGATTAAAGTCAAAAATTTCAGATATTTTCTCAAAGTTTTCGGTTTGGTTATATTATTGCCAACGTTTTTGTGTATGATTTCGTTGCGTGTTTCAGCAACTAATTTAGTAAACAAAAACGAACGCGAGAAAATTCCGCAGGAATTTTCCAAATAAGCACTTGCCAAAGCAATTAATTATACACGTTGTTACAAACTGCCTTTTCTAATGCCATAACCTAAATGGGAATATTCCCCAGTAAATTAAAACAAGTGTCCATTGTAAGATAAATAAAGTTCCGATTGTATCTATTGTTAATGTTTTGTTTTTCCATATTTTTCTAATCCCAAAAATCATTGCTAGAGGTGAAAATCCAGTTGCAATTGCTAATAAAATATTTGCAAAGGTAAAATCACCTAAGTTTAGAAAAGATTGATTTAGAAGAAAAGGAAAAGGAATTAAAAGCCCTATAATGGATAAAAAGGGAAGTGTTATTGTTTGATTATGGTTGAATAGTTGTTTTTGAAAAAGCAAATAGAACCCACGAAACAGAATAATAATGATACCGACTAACCCGAGAATAAGACTTAGCCACATTAAACCTAAATAAAATAAGCTAACTTTTTCATAGGTTACTAGTCCATCGCTAATCATTGGTGTAGTGTCGTTTTTGTACAAAACATGAGATGGCTTAACTCTATCTTCTTTTCTGAATAAATTGCTCCCAACTGGTAAAAGAGAGTAAGTTTCGTTTTGAATAGATTGAAGAATCAATTTGTTATTTTCTTGCTCTACTTTTATTGAATTAAAAAGTAAATCTAAATATGCAAACATTTCGAATCGAACGGGATTCATTTTATAATAACCATAAAAATCTTTGATATTTGATGGTAAGTTGTTTTTTACCTTTAGCTTTTGAGGTTTATTGATTCCTAAGTAATTAATAAAAATCGAATTAAAATTTTCGTAATTTGCAGTTTCACTATCAGTGTTATAGCTTATAAAAAATCCTTTTTTTTGCTCAGGAAATAGATAGAATGTTGCTCTGTAACCAATTGTATTTCCACGATGAAACTTCCCTACAACACCATATCTGTCTCTGTAGCTAAGTCCAAATTGATATCCTGAAGTCAACCCATTTTTATAGGATTCTGTTGATATAGGATTTCCCATTTGGTTTAAAAGTTCTTTATAAATAAAAGATTTTTCATTAATAACACCATCGCTCATTAAGAATTTTGCGAGTAATGCCATATCTTTTGCGGTTGTTGTAAATTGCCCAGCTGGACGTAAAAACATAGGAATGTTTTCTTGCGTTGTCCCATTATCAAAATGCCCCATTGCCAAGTGTTGGTCAACATTCTCTCCTTTTTGAGTCGTAAATTGAAAAGTACTGCTGTTCATACCTAAAGGAACAAGAAGATTTTTGTCCAAATAATTTTCGTATGGTTCTTGAGTGATTTTTTCAATAATTAAACCTAAAAAAGAATACCCCATATTTGAATAAGAAAATCGAGTTCCTGGAATGGTTCTCACTTTCAATACAGAAGGGTTTTTGGAAAAAATATATTCTAATGGTGTAGTAGAAGTTGATTCTGTGCTAAATACTTGCCAAAATCTAGCATCTTCAATTCCAGATGTGTGATTTAATAAATCTCTTATAGTAACTGGATTATTTTCTCTCCAAGGGTTATCAAAAAGTATCTTGGGTAAGATTTTGTGAACAGGAGAGTCAATGTCTAACTTTCCTTGGCTTGCTAAACGAAGAATAGCTGTTGCAATCAGCGTCTTTGTCACTGAACCAATTAATACCCTATCGTCATTTTCTAAAATTTCTTTTGTATCCGCATTCTTTAAGCCTATTGCTCCAGTTGTAATTATATCATCACTAATAGTTGACCATACAGCACCAGTTAAATTTTCGTTTGTTACAGCTTTTTTTAACTTTCCATCTAAAGTTTCATTGTCTTGTGCGACTGAGATACTAGATAAGAATAGGAGCAGAATTAAAATTACCGGTTTAATCATTTATAATAGTTTATAAAAATGACGATTTATTGTTCTTTTTGTTACTGTCTTGAGGTTGTTTGTAACGTTGTTGTATAAGATTAGTTGCGTGTTTCAACACACTAAAGTTAGCAAATAAAACACAGATAGAAAGTCTGCGAAGACTTTCGTAAGTAGGTTATAACTAGCAATTAATTTTATACGGTGTTGGCAATAGTTATTTTTTCAGTCTTATTATCCAATTCACTAAATATTCTTTAAATGAAGAATCAATATCATAAATTTCATTTGTTAGTTGATTAGTTCCTTTTTTGGTCATAAAGTGGTTTAACTTTTCAATCTCTTTAAATTCAATATTTGAGTTTTCAATTCTATTTAATTCGGTTTTGCTTTGTTTTGGGTCAACTAAAACATCTTCTTTTCCGATAATTATCAAAGTTGGAAAATCAATATTCTGATATGTTTTTGTATTATCAATTCGAGCAAATTCAACATTATGAGGCATTAGGTAATTAGAAAAAGATTTTTTGTTTACGTTTATTTTTTTAGATTCTTTCTTTCCGATTTTCCATAATTCCCAAGCAGTTTTATTTGGATTCTTGTCTATCAATTCATAAACATAATTTAAAGCATTTATTCGCTCTTCAGTATTTTTTCCAATTATTAACTTGTCATAATTTTTAAATCCATTCTCAATTTGATATTTTAATAATTCTCTTGGTTTTCCAATTGGTGCTGACCATTGAATTAGAAAATCAGGTATTATATTCTGTTCAATTGATAAAGTTGTAACGATTCCACCCAAACTGTGACCTAAAAAGCCTACTTTTTTGTTTTTTGTAAATTTTGATTTTTCAAACTCTCTGTAAATTTCAATGAAATCGCTCGTGTAAATTTTTGGTTGGTCATTATATTCTCCTGTAGATTTTCCAACTCCTCTTTTGTCAAATTTAAAAACTCCAATATTATTTTCAAGCAAATACTCAGTTAAGTAATTATGAGCTTTTTGAGATATTTTTCCAGTTCCAGATATGATTACAAGTATTTTATTATAGTCAGATTTTGGTGTTAATAATGTTCCGAAAATTGTAATTGTTTCATTTACTTTTTTACTTATTTCTTCAATGTTATAGTTTTGAATGTTCTTAATTTTCTTTTCATTATTGAATTCTCCTTGAGAAAAAATAAAGTTTGAAATAAAAAGAAATAATATGATTGATGCTTTTTTCATTATAAGATATTAAATTAAAATCAAAAATATAAATATGAAAAGTTTACACTATTTATGAACTGTTAATTAGTAATTTTTTAACGGACTCTTTAATTATTGCCAACGTGTTTGTGCATGATTTTGTTGCGACGTTATTAGACTAAAATACTAAAAAAACAACCGACATTGGAAGCGTCCGAGGATTTTCCGCAAGGAAAATCCACCAGCAATAAATTATGCACGGTGTTGCCCACTGTAGTTTTTAATATTTCAATCAGTTTTGTCATTTATTCGTGTTTGTTTAAAATCAATCATTCAATTTTGTATTCCGCAATTTTTAAAATCCGCCCGAGTGAGAAATTCCGCCCGAGTATTTTCGGCACACAGTTTTTTCATTTTTTTTCAATCCGCAAACAAGCTAAAAAATCCGCCATAATTTTTCAATAGTAAAGTCAAATTTCAATCCGTTTTATGATAGATCTTACCTATTTAAAAATCCACATTTCAGTTCCCAAATCGATTCCGTCTGAGTGATTTCCGCTATTGTGGGCAACGTGATTGTATATGGTTTGTTGCGTATTTTAAGCAACTAATTTAGTAAATAATTACCGACAAAGAAAGTCCGCGAGGACTTTCGTAAGTATGCTAGAACTAGCAATAAATTATATACGTTGTTGGCAAATCGTTTATTTTAATTCACTCGACAATTTATTTATTGATTCAATTACTTTTTTCAGCTTCAAAGGTGCTTTAGAGTAAGAATAATTTTTTAATTCATATTGTTCAACCATATTGGTGATAACCAAAGATGTAATTCTTGAGCACAATAAAGTCACAGTCGAAAATGAACTTTCGTACTGAGAATTATCATTTACCGCAGATTTTAATTGACGAATACTTATATATTCTGAGTGAATATGATTTGAATACAAAGAATGAGTTCTTGATATGTTACCAATTTTTATTAATGGATATATTTCGTCCAATTTAATTAATCTTGCATATGATGGATTTATAAATCTTTTTCTTTTAGAAAAAGGTACTCTTTTGAATTCATCCAACTTTCTGATTTTCCTTAATTCTTCAGCCAATTCATTCCTCATTTTTTTAATTGGTTCAAAATCCTTTGGGTGCTTTTTAGTTAGCTCAATTTGTTTCCTCAATCCTTGTATTTTATATACATATGCTCTTATTTCTTTAGAATATTCAGAGTCAACAAAAAATATATAGGATAAATTAATGAATGTTTCAATTTGAAGTCTTGCAATAGAGTAAACAGCTGTTAGGTCATTTATTTTTAGTTGCTTATCACGAATTTCAATTAATTTCCCACTTGTAAGAGTTAAAAGTGTTTCATTATGAAATATTATTTGAAATAGCAATTTTTCAAAAAGTCCTGCATCCTCAAACTTTATTCCATTATCATATAAATCTTGAGTACATTCTATAAGAAGGGAATTTAATTCAGTTAGAATTGCTTTTTGATTAGACAAAGACAAGTCATTAACTAATAGTAAGGCTTCTATGCTTGTTCTTTGTTGTTCGTTCATAAATGTTTGCCAACGTGTTTGTATAGGATTTGTGCGACTTAAAAATCGGAGATTTTCGTTTGTAGCAAATCGATTGTTGAATGTTTGTCTGTTTGTATTTAGTTTAAATTTTAGCATAAATTTTATACATTGTTGGCAAATCGTTTTTTCATCTTATTAATGTTTTTATCTCATTTTTGAAGTTTTCAGATTTAATCAGATAATATATTAACCAATATAAATTCCAAAATGCTGCAAAAATCACAATCAGAGTCAATACATAATTATCAGTAGAATTTCTTATCGCTAAAAACAAAATCATAACTATAATTGATGAAATAAAATTGTACAACATCGTTCCTTTAATGCTCATAGAAAATGGCCATGATAAAAAATTCTTAGACCCTAATTTATCATTTAATTTTATCTTATCAGTACTTGACAAGTCAATTATAACTTCTAATGAAAAGTCAAGTTTGACTTTAATTATTTCTCCACTTTCTGTGAAATTGTAATTTAATTTATTCAGGTATTGAGTAATGGTTGATTTATTCATTGTTTTTAAGTTTTAATCAGTTTCATAGTGTTATTTTTAAATGTTTGCCAACGTTGTTGTATAAGATTAGTTGCGTGTTTCAACACACTAAAGTTAGCAAATAAAACACAGATAGAAAGTCTGCGAAGACTTTCGTAAGTAGGTTATAACTAGCAATTAATTTTATACGGTGTTGGCAATAGTTATTTTTTCAGTCTTATTATCCAATTCACTAAATATTCTTTAAATGAAGAATCAATATCATAAATTTCATTTGTTAGTTGATTAGTTCCTTTTTTGGTCATAAAGTGGTTTAACTTTTCAATCTCTTTAAATTCAATATTTGAGTTTTCAATTCTATTTAATTCGGTTTTGCTTTGTTTTGGGTCAACTAAAACATCTTCTTTTCCGATAATTATCAAAGTTGGAAAATCAATATTCTGATATGTTTTTGTATTATCAATTCGAGCAAATTCAACATTATGAGGCATTAGGTAATTAGAAAAAGATTTTTTGTTTACGTTTATTTTTTTAGATTCTTTCTTTCCGATTTTCCATAATTCCCAAGCAGTTTTATTTGGATTCTTGTCTATCAATTCATAAACATAATTTAAAGCATTTATTCGCTCTTCAGTATTTTTTCCAATTATTAACTTGTCATAATTTTTAAATCCATTCTCAATTTGATATTTTAATAATTCTCTTGGTTTTCCAATTGGTGCTGACCATTGAATTAGAAAATCAGGTATTATATTCTGTTCAATTGATAAAGTTGTAACGATTCCACCCAAACTGTGACCTAAAAAGCCTACTTTTTTGTTTTTTGTAAATTTTGATTTTTCAAACTCTCTGTAAATTTCAATGAAATCGCTCGTGTAAATTTTTGGTTGGTCATTATATTCTCCTGTAGATTTTCCAACTCCTCTTTTGTCAAATTTAAAAACTCCAATATTATTTTCAAGCAAATACTCAGTTAAGTAATTATGAGCTTTTTGAGATATTTTTCCAGTTCCAGATATGATTACAAGTATTTTATTATAGTCAGATTTTGGTGTTAATAATGTTCCGAAAATTGTAATTGTTTCATTTACTTTTTTACTTATTTCTTCAATGTTATAGTTTTGAATGTTCTTAATTTTCTTTTCATTATTGAATTCTCCTTGAGAAAAAATAAAGTTTGAAATAAAAAGAAATAATATGATTGATGCTTTTTTCATTATAAGATATTAAATTAAAATCAAAAATATAAATATGAAAAGTTTACACTATTTATGAACTGTTAATTAGTAATTTTTTAACGGACTCTTTAATTATTGCCAACGGTTTTTGGTATGTTTTGTTGAGTGTTTAAGCATTAAATTTAGTAAATAATTACTGACCAAGAAAAACCGTGAGGATTTTCGTAAGTAGGCTAGAACCAAACAATAAAATATACCAGTTGTTGTGTGTAGTTATTTTGTTCCAATCGGTTTAATCGAAATTGATTCAATAGCTTTAAGCTGTTCAGACAATTCAATTTTATCATTTTTTAATTTTTCTTTTGAAAGCCTATTTTTCCACAAAGTGTACAATTCTACCAAATTTTGAAAAGATTTGCTATCGTTAGATTCTCTACAACTAGCTAAATCAAAATATAAATTTTCTACAGATTTTGTAAATGTTCGTCCAACAGATGAAAAAGCAATTTCTTCATCCGCAACTTCTTTTATGAAATAAACTGAAAATGCCTCCATTGAATTAAATATATTCAGAGTTAAAGGCATAACTTTTACTCTTTCAGTTATCATTTCGAGATACTTTTCATTTCCTAAACTCTCAATCAAAGATTTTGTATTGAAATCTTCAACTTTTAATTTTGGTCTATCAAGTTTTTCCTTTATTTCAAAATGAAATAATTTATTCTGCATAGGAATAACTCTATTCATATAAATTTCCACTTGTTTTGCGGCTAAAGTTGCTGCATCTCTTTTCGAATTTGTTTTTAAAGTTTTCTTTGTGTAATGAAGTTGAACCAATCCAATAACGATTGTTATTAAAATTAAAATTCCACTTATAAAATATAAGTTTTCTATTAAACTTTTCGAATTATCAATTATTTCCATATCATTTTTTTAATTACACACAACTGGTTATATCCAAACAAAAGCTTGTGTTAATAGTTATATATTTCGGGATAACACAACTTTTTGTTTGTCATTATTTATTTTATTTAACTTCTGTAATGCAACATCCAAAGGGTTTTGTATTT
>Ga0228657_1000848_pt1 | contig 11875 bp, 10 predicted proteins | sample 70DmetaG_FD_182743 | JGI IMG/M metagenome (GOLD analysis project Ga0228657, IMG submission 182743) | Seawater microbial communities from Monterey Bay, California, United States - 70D | ecosystem: Environmental > Aquatic > Marine > Coastal | place: USA: California | collected 2016-10-07 | reverse complement strand
TTCGCGCCTGAGGTTCACATCGCCAAAGAAGAGATACCCATTGCGGCTGACCTGCCTGTTTATGTGGGTGTTGACTTCGGCCTTACCCCTGCCGCTGCTATTGGGCAAAAGGTTCGAGGCCGATGGTTGATCCAATCTGAGATTGTAGCCGTAGATATGGGTGTGGTTCGGTTTGCAGAGGTTCTGCGAAACGAGCTGTCTACCCGTTTCTTTGCCTGCCCGGAGGTTCATATCTTCGGTGATCCGGCTGGTGACTTCAGGGCTCAAACCGATGAATCAACGCCGTTTCAAATCTTGAGGGGCGCGGGCCTTCGAGCGTTCCCTACACACTCAAACTCTGTTGATCTTCGCCTTGAGTCGGTGGCTTCTCAGCTGATGAAGATGTCAGAGGGTAAAGCTGCGTTCTTGATTGATCGTCGGTGTGGCATGTTGATTAAGGGATTTGAGGGCGGATACGGATACAAGCGTATGGAGGTTAGCGGTGAGCGCTATGCCGACAAGCCTGACAAGAACATGTTCTCTCACATCCACGATGCGTTGCAGTACCTAATGCTTGGCGCTGGTGAGGGCCGGGCTCTGATGAACAATCAGAATGCAGCCCAGCCTACCGTTGCCAAGCGTGACTTCGATGTGTTTAACAAGCGATCAAATGGCAGGGGCCAGCGTAGGCAAGGCTTGTGGGCGCGCATGTAATTGTGCGTTGATGGCTGGATAGCGCTGTGTTTACCAATGCGTAATTTAGAAGGAGCATACCATGTGCGGACGATCCGGCCCATCAGCGGCAGAACAGCAGGCAGCAGCGCAGCGGCGCTTGGAAGCAGAGCAAGCTAAGCAAGAGGCAATCCAAGAGCGTGCCGGGCAAAAGCGCGAAGACATTAGAGATGCTCTTAGCGCACGCAGTGAGCGCAAGGGCACACGCGGTGGCGTAGGTCGTCGCTCACTGTTTTCCTCATCTAACACTGGGTCGGGCTTTATTGGTCGGTTCTCACGATGAACGACGCCGCAAAGAAGTACCTCTCAAAGTATGAGAAGGCCAAGGCATTCCGTGAAAACTGGGTGCCTCTCTTTGAGGAGTGCTATGAGTATGCGCTTCCTCAGCGTGAGTCATTTTATGCTGAGACTGCGGGCCAGCGTCGAGATGATAAAATCTTTGACGAGACCGCTGTCGTTGGCGTGCAAGAGTTTGCAAGCCGACTACAGCATGGCATCGTTCCTAACTTTGCTCGCTGGGCTGACTTTGCCGCAGGTAGCGAGGTTCCGCTAGAAGAACGTGACCGCGTTGATAACGAGCTAGATGAAGTTACCGAGTATGTGTTCGAGGTGATCCAGAACTCAAACTTCGGCCAAGAGGTGCATGAGTCATTCATGGACCTGGCGGTTGGTACTGGCGTTATGGCGGTTGAGGAAGGGGATGCACTAAATCCAGTAGTGTTCTCTGCCATCCCCCTACCACATGTTGTGCTAGACACTGGCCCTGACGATCGAATCGATCATGTGTTCCGCGAGCGCAAGAAGGTTCCCTTCGAGCATTTGCCGCTGATGTATCCTAAATCTACCTTCGACCCGAAGGTGATGGCGCTTATGTCTACTGACAACACGACCGATGTTCTTGAGGTTGTTTGTCGTGATTACAGCAAGCGCAATGAAGAGGCGTACCTGCACTATGCAATCTGCCAGCGAACAAAGACTGTTCTGCACTACAAGCAGATGAACGGTGTGGGTTCGAACCCATATGTTTGCTTCCGCTGGACTAAGTGTGCTGGTGAGGTCTATGGCCGTGGCCCGCTCATTAATGCGCTGTCGGCAATCAAGACAACGAACCTAACTATCGAGTTGATCCTTGAGAATGCTCAGATGTCTATCTCTGGGATTTACCAGATGGAAGATGATGGCGTTGTGAACCCTGATACTATTCAGTTGGTTCCTGGCTCGATCATTCCCAAGGCAATGGGGTCGAGCGGATTGCAGCCTATCAATGCGGCTGGTCGTTTTGACGTGGCTCAGCTTGTTCTCAGCGACATGCGGCTGAACATTAAGCGCGCTCTATACAACGATATGCTTGGCAATCCTGACAAGACACCTGCGACTGCGACTGAGGTTGCGGAGCGTATGGCCGATCTATCCCGCCGGATGGGCGCCGCCTTTGGTCGCTTGCAGTCTGAGCTTGTTCAGCCTGTTCTTCAGCGTGTGGTCTACATCTTGAAGAAGCAGGGCCGTATCGAATTACCAACGATCAATGGTCGTGAGGTCAAGGTTAAGCCGACATCGCCTCTCGCGCAGGCTCAAGCTAACCAGGATATCTCAAGCGTAGCTCGCTTCCTGGAAATGGTTGGAGGCGTCTTCGGTCCTGAAATGTTGCAGATGCTCATAGACAGTGAAGAAGTAGCTGTTCACCTTGCTAAAAAGTTTGGTGTGCCAGACCGCTTGATTCGTGACGAAGAACAGCGTAAGCAGATAGCTGCATTAGCGCAGCAAATGGCTCAACAGCAACAGGGGATGCCAGTTGAACAAGAAGGTTAATATTGGGGTCGATGGGTTTCAACGCTCGCAGGAGCGCGACCTTGAGATCAGCAAGAACTTAGCCACTGTTTTTTCTGGGCCCACTGGCAAGGAAGTGCTTAGCTATTTGCGCTCGATCACCATTGAAATGGTTCACGGGCCTAATGTGACATCGGAAGAATTACGGCATCATGAGGGCCAGCGTTATCTCGTTGGCATGATTGAGCAACGTATCTCGCACGCGCATAGGAGCAAGCAATGAGCGAATCGCTTATCACAGAAGGTCAGCCTGAGACGACGCAGGTTGAGCAAACGGAAGCCGCTTCGGGCGAACCCCCCTCCTCCCTCCCTGAGCGTCCGGAGTGGCTTCCTGAGAAATACAACACCGGCGAAGATTTGGCCAAAGCATACAAGGCTTTGGAGTCTAAGCTGGGCAGCAAAGAAGAAGACCTTCGGAAGACTATCCTCGATGAGCTTCAGCAAGAGGCTTACGGTGATCGGCCCGAGAGTGCTGGTGATTATCAGTTGCCGGAGTCAATTGATCCTGAGACTGCGGTTGATAGCGAGCTTATGTCTTGGTGGTCGGAACATGCGTTTGAGAATGGCTACAGCCAGGACGAGTTCCAAAAAGGCATTGAGATGTATATGCAGGCCACGCAACAGAATGTGCCTGACCTCGATGCTGAGGCTGCTCGACTTGGCGACAATGCCTCTGCGCGCGTTGAGTCAGCTAGTGCCTTTGCCTCTAAGTTCTTCCCCGATGAAGTAATGCCTGCCATTGAGCGGATGTGCGAAAGCGCTGAGGGCATCATGGCGCTTGAGGTTATCATGGAGGGAATGAAGGATGGTTCATTCTCTGGCGATACTTCTGCCGTTGATCGCCTTACGCCTGAGTCACTTCAGACCATGATGCAGGACGATCGGTATCACAACCCAGCGCGTCGTGATGCTGGCTTTGTTAAGCAGGTAGAAGATGGCTTCAAGAAACTCTATGGCTAAGCCACTGATTTCGCACGGTAACTTTGAGCTGCACAAATTGCGGGAGCGTGACATCTCCCCTTTTGTGTCTGCTCTTTCCAAAGAGAACGTCCGAGAGTTTGAAGTTCTTTACGAAGACAGCCCTTACGAACGTCTGATCGATTCCCTTGGCGATGACCTAATCCATGCAGTTTGGGTTGAGGGTGAAGTCCTGGCAATCACTGGCGTCTATGAGGGCGTCTTCTGGATCATGTTCTCGCGTGAGATCGTAAAGCATTGGCGCGGCTTGGTTCGGGCCGCACCTAAGCTGGTTCAGTTCTATCATAACTTCCATGATGAGCTTACCTGCGACATTTGGTCAGAGAATAAGTTCACCCTGAATTGGGCGACTAACCTGGGGTTCGAGCCTCAAGGCGTCTACGATGATGAAGGTGGCAACGCGATTGTGCATTTTGTGCGTTGCAATCACTGGTACACTAATGTTGGTTCGGAACCATCACGGCCCGTGATGCACTGAGAGGCCCTATTGGACACCCTCATTGAAGTGAAGTAACGGACACCCGTCTATCGTAAACTTCACTCTTAGGAAAATCCAATGGCCAACACTATTGACCAAGCCTTTATCAAGCAGTTTGAAACTGAGGTTCACCTTGCGTATCAGCGCATGGGCTCCAAGCTGCGTAACACTGTTCGCACATCGAACGTATCCGGTTCTGTAGCACGCTTCCAGAAGATCGGCGCTGGCGCTGCATCGACTAAATCGCGCAACGGTGACGTGACAACGATGGAACTGGCGCACACCAACGTCGAAGCAACGATGGCTGATTACTACGCAGCCGAGTACATCGACAAGCTGGACGAGCTGAAGATCAACATCAACGAGCGCCAAGCTGTAGCAACATCCGCTGCTTCTGCCTTGGGTCGTAAGACTGATGAGCTGATCGTTGCCGCAATGGATGCTGGTGCAAACGCTACGCAAATCGCTGATACATCCGGCGCACTTGCTAAAGCTGACCTGCTGACATTGTTCGAAACCTTTGGTGCTGCTGACATTCCAGAAGACGGACAGCGTTATCTCGCTATGTCGCCTGCTGGTTTTGCTGACCTGTTCAACATCAACGAGTTTGCATCGAGCGACTACGTTGGCGATCAGAACCTGCCCTTCGCAGGTGGCATGACCATGAAGGAGTTCTTGGGCTTCAAAATCTTCTCGACCTCTGCGGTTGCTGGCGGCAAAAACTTTGCATACCACACGACTGCAATCGGTATCGGTATCAACTCCGATGTCCAAACCGAGATGAATTATGTGCCTCAGAAGGTTGCACACCTTGCCACGTCGATGATGTCGATGGGTGCGGTTGCGATTGACGACAACGGCATCTACGAAGTTCTCGACAACAACTAATAGGGGTGGGGGGGGCTAAGTCTCCCCCCAAACTTTCATGCCAGATATTGCAAACACAGCCATCAAAGTATGTTCGCGGGCGTCTATCCTCATGGGTGGTGCGCCTATTACTTCATTTGCGGACGGTTCTGCTGAGGCTGACGTTTGCGATGCAATGTATGAAGACATTGCGCGGGCATCCTTGACCAATTCTCGGTGGCGCTTTGCCACCAATCAAGCGGTTCTAAACCGCCTTGCCTCCGCGCCTGTTGGGCGTTGGGACGCAGGCTATCAGTTGCCAGCAAACACACTAACGGTGAATGCCGTGACAGTGAATGATTACCCTATCGGCTTCGATACTTACGGGGATAACATCTACTGCAATGCCAGCGCGACTGATGAGCTTGTTGCTGACTACATCTTCCGTGCGACTGAGGCGCAATGGCCCTCTTACTTCACTGTAGCTGTTGAGTACGCGATGGCAGCGGTGCTTGCTGTATCTGTTGCTCGCGACGCTTCGATGGCTCAGATGATGGAGCAGAAGGCGGCTCTCGCTATGGCCCAGGCTCGCAACCGAGACTCACAGCGCCAGACAACAAAGCGCTTGGACACATCGAGATTTATTGCTCAAAGGCGTAGCTAATGCAGAAGATCAGAGTACCCCAGAACAGCTTCCAGTTTGGTGAGGTTAGCGGGTCGCTCAAGATGCGGACTGATAGTCCCGTCTATGCCGCGTCTGCATCCAGCCTTGAGAACATGATCGTTATGTCCGAAGGCAGCGTTAAAAAGCGCTTCGGGTTAAAGTTCATTCATGACTACGGTTTAACCTATGACGCCGCGCATCCAGCGCAGTCTCACTTGTTTGACTTCTCTTTCTCCGACGATGAGCAATATCTTATCTCGGTGGAGCATCAGAAGGTTCGATGTTTTTTCCTGGATAAAGCCGCAGGAACCGTTGACCTGGTGGAGACGATTACCGCAGATACTGATGCTGCGGCCCTACCCTTCGATGAAGAATATCTTCAAGAGTACACCGTCGCTCAGTACGGCGATGTGATGTTTATCTGTCACCCTCTGTTCATGCCTCGGATGCTTATCCGCACGGCGCTAGATGCGTTTGAGATTACTACCTACTCATTCGATCAGCGCTCTGATTCAAATCAGACCTATCAGCCATATGCTAAGTTCCAGGCGTTTGGTGTGACACTAGACCCTAGCGGCGTTAGTGGCTCTATTACGCTGACCACAAGCGAGCCCCACTGGACTTCGGATCACGTCGGAACCATCGTTAGGTATGGAGGCAATGAGATTGATATTACGGGGTACACTAGCTCAACTGTAGTTACCGGCACTGTTGTTGACGCTCTGACAATACGTCTCTCAGTTCTTAATCCCCTTAGAACAACTGATGGCAGTTCCAGGGTTGAGGTAACTCATATTAACCATGGCTATGCTGGCGGTGAGGGTGTTGTTGTTTCTGATGCTTCTGCCGTAGGCGGAATAAACACTGCAAGCATTAACGGTTCCAGGACTGTTAGTGGGGTGATTGATGAGAACACCTGGTATTATTTTGCTGGGGCAACAGCTAATTCATCAGAGGATGGTGGCGGCTATGTTAAGCTGACAACTCATGCGCCTACCGCTGATTGGGACGAGCAGGCTTTCTCTGCGGTTCGCGGCTATCCTGCGGCTGTTGCCTTCCATGAAAACCGTCTCTGCTTTGGCGGTACAATTTCTCAGCCTGATGCAATCTGGATGTCTCAGATTGGCAGCTTCTTTAACTTCGATGTTGGGGATGCAGACGATACTGATTCGATTGCTATCATCGCGGCGACTGGGCATGTGAATGAAATTCGCTACATGATTTCCAACAGGGACTTGCAAATCTTTGGTGCGTCTGGGGAGCTATATGTTCCGACATATCTAAACCAAGCTATCACACCGACTAACGCTCAGATCAGAATGCAGACGCCGTTCGGTTGCTCATTCACTCAACCTGTTTCGATCGATGGCGCCACTATCTTTGTTCAGAACGGTGGTAATGTCGTGCGCGAGTATCTTTATACGGACGCTGAAGACGCCTACACTTCGACCTCGATCTCCTCTATTTCATCGCACCTAATTGTCTCCCCAAGCTGCATGACTGTTTCTCATGGTGCGTTCCAGGGCGCTGAGTCCTACGCCTTTATGTCTAACGGCAATGGTGATCTTGCCCTGTTTAACTCTAGCAGAGCTGAGAAGCGCGCAGCCTGGACGCGAGTAACTACCGATGGAAACTTCTGTTCGGTGTGCGGCATTCACGATCGAGTGTTTGCAAACATCTGGACGCCTGATGGCGACCTGGTTCTTTGCGAGTTTGATGGTGAGATTGGCCTGGATCGATACCTAGTTGTGGACGTGACCTCTAACTATGCTGATGTTAGTGACGCCTATTCGGTAGGAGATACGGTTCAAGCTCTTAGCTCCGATGGCCTAACCTACTATGGGGAGTACACTGTTGTGGATAATGGCGGTACTGCTTCGATCAACATCACCCTCGATGATAGCACTACGATCTGCGTAGGCGTCAAGTTCAACGCAGTGATCGAAAGCAATGCAGCTGATGCCAACATGACCGGTGGTCCGGTGACCGGTGAGATACGCGGCATTCACACTGTCGTTGCAGACATCAAAGATACGTCTTCGATTAAGGTAAACGATAGAGCGACCAGCCTTTCATCGCCTTTCTCTGGCAAGAAAGAGTATAGGTTGCTTGGGTACAGTCGCGACCCGAAGGTAACTATTTCACAGAACGAGCCACTTCCAATGCAGGTCAACGGCTTCATCGCGGAGGTAATTCTATAATGGACCCAATTACTGCGAGTTTGTTGGCTGGTAGCACCTTTCTTTCAGCCTATGGGACCGTCACGGCTGGCAAGGCTGCAAAGCGTGCTGGAGAGTTAAACGCTTACAACATTGAGACCGAGCGTGAGTTAAATAAAGCTCAGGCTGCTCAAATCGCTAATGCGCGTATGGAAGAGTATCGCTCAGCTACGTCCTCTAACCAGGCTGCGTTTGCCGCTATGGGCCGAGACATTGGCTCTGACACAAGCGTTCGAGCCTTCATGGAGAAGCAAGCTGAAACGATTGGGACTGACCTTAGACGGGCTCAAAGGCAAACAGATATTGAGTCTATACAGGCAGCTCAAAGGGCTGGCGCTGAGCGTTCTCAGGGTCGTGACGCATATCGCGCATCATTACTTCAGGCAACTCAAACGCTGGCATCTGGCGCTTACAAATATCAACGGGCTAAATAGGTTTTACGATGGCGGTTATCAGGCAGAAAACTCAGACCTTTAACAAGCCTATTGGTGTTGTTAGGGCAAGCCAGGGTGGCAGGGCTGTTGGTGAGGCAATTAGTTCTTTCGCCAACGAGGTCACTCAAGAGGCATATCGCGTTGCTGCCAATCAAGCAGAAAAGCGCGGCGAAAAAGAGGCCATGTCTCGATCTTCTTCTGACGTTGTAAACATTGATCCCGAAACCGGTAAGCCTATCGCATACACTGCACCGTCTTCTTACGGCTCGATTGCAACTGAGGCATATCAGGACTTAATCGATCGTCGCTTTCAGGATTCGGTCCTATCCGAAATCCAGGCTAAAGGCTCTGAGCTAGCGAGTAGTTCTGCAAACGCCGATCAGTACCGTCAGCGTATGTCCGACTACGTTGGAGCCATGTATGAGAGCGCGGTAAAGGAAGACGGTGAGCTAAACTTTTATGGTCGCGTTTTGCAAGAAACTGGTCAGCAGTATGTAGCCAGCACCTACGCAACTCTAAAGAAAAAAGAAATCACAGCTCAAAGGGCTGCAATTCGACGCGCTAATCAGATTGCATCTTATGAACAGATTAGCTTTGCCGGTGATTTGATTGCGAAAGGTGGAGACCCAGAGCAAATCAGGATCATCCTTGCCAATGAGCGCCTGCGCAATCAGTCGCTCTTTGATTCGCCTAATGGGATATCTGTTTCCGAGTACATCAAGAGTAACGAAAAACTTGATGGCCTCGAAAGCATGATGGACAGTAATCGCCTGATGACTACGTTCTCAACGCTATCTGAGGGCGAGCAGGCCAAGCTAAAGCTAGCGGTTCGCAACCCGTCCTTGTCTATAGAAACTGCGCAAGAGCTTGGCATTCCAGACCTTCCGGTAATGATTGCCTCTGCGTCTGCCAGTCAAAGCGCTGGTTCTATTATTTCTGCGCTCGATTCTATTGCGCAGCTGGATACTGATATTGAGAAGGTCGCTGTTGAGGATGCTGTTGGCGATCTTGAGATTCAGCCAGGCACAAGCCTGAATGATTTAATTACCAGCGTAAGTAGCATTGCTGATGTTGATGTTCGCCAGGGGGCTATGGCTGAGGCACTGCCAACATTTTTGGTTAAGAAGCTGGATGCCCTCGATCTTAGTTCTGATGACATGGACAAGATTAGCATTGAGCTACAGTCTAGTCGCCCAGACCTTATCGAACTCCAGGGCGTTCTTGGTGACGAGCAAGGCTTAGAAGTCTATCGAGCAATGATCGAAATGGAAGAGGACTCTCGATCTTCTCTAGCCACTCGCTTTATGGATGTTCGGCCAGAGCGAGCACGCGGAGAAGAGCTGCGAAACACATCTGCAACCTCAGCGTTCAGCCAGCAAATACGAGACTTAGAGCAATCTAATGATCTTGCCGGTGATAGCATGGCATTGTTGAGCCGGATTAGTATGTCCGGCCTAAGCAATACTGATACGCTTCTAGGCAAAGCCAACTCTATGATTTCGTCTGTTGCTTCAGTAAAGCAGAGGGACATACCTGTATCCGCAGAGGCATACGGCAAGATTGAAATGGCTGTTGTATCAGGCTTGCCCTTCACTGCTGAGTCCGATGATGAACAGAAACTGTTCGACCTTCTCAGCGTTAGCTACAAAGCCTCGGACAGCGTAACGAGAGGGTTCATGGCCGCCCGGCTTAATGCCCTAAATGAAGACGCAGCGGATCAAGTTAAGCGAACCTTCTCAAGTTCTGTTGAGACTGCCATACAGTCTGGCCTTTCTGTATTGCCTGATGACCTAAAGGCTTACGACAACTCTATATTCGATGGCCAAGCTGTTACAATTTCTCAAGCGATTAACAATCCAAAGGCTAACGCAGCTTTCCAGAAGGGCATCATCCTACCTACTGTAGCTAAGGCAATGAAGTCTGCATTGACTAGCAACAACCAGGAAGAGATCGAAGGCGCGTTTGCTTTCTTTGAGCAGGCGAGCAATAGCTTTGGAACGCTGGATGATGGAACGACGGTTCCGATTGATGCCATGCGGTCGGCTTTGAGCGAAGATGCTTATGCTCAATACTCTTCTATCCTGCTGGCTTCGCGTCAGTACGGAAAGTCTCCGGTTGAAATCCTGGCTCTAGAGCGAACCTATGATGGCAACCTAACAGCTGATCTAAAGTCAGACCTTGAGCTGCCTAAGTCTGGGACCATTTACGCTGCGCTAGATGGCTTCCCTATGAGCAATAGCTACAAGAAACAGGTCATTGCTTCTCTTAGGTATGCCAAGTTAAACGGTCGCCGCATCACGCAGGATGTTGTTTCCGAAATCGTTGATGACATTAGCGAGGGGGCCATTGTCGATACCCAGGTTGTCGGCCCCTACATTGGCGACTCTACTGTTTATGCACGCTTAAATTATGTGTCTAGAGGTGACATCCTGAACAACGTAGATCAGCTTGCTGACCTTATATCTGAGTCTGGAGATTTCAGTGAGCTAATGCGCGGTGGTACTGCTTTCGACGCTGGGGTCGAGGGCTTGCGTGACCTTGTTGGCTTGAATGTCTTAACTAGATCAAGGGCCGTTGCTCAAGTCTTTACCTCAAGCATGGAAGCTCAAACTAGATTGCAGCGCAGAGATCGAATCTACGCTGGCCTTCAAGCGATTGGCGTTGAGCTAAAGTATCGCCCAGTTATTTCTAGCTTCAACGAAGGTATTCCCCGGTGGGATGTTGGGTACGACGATGGCTCAGGCTTTACGCCAATCACTATCAACGATGAGATATGGTCCCTTACAGCTCTACCCGCTAGTTCTGACAGCAAGAGTGAAGCTCGTCATACCGCAAGGCGCATGTTGGACTTTGGCCACAGGGCAGGCGTCTCGGACGAAAAAATTGTTGAGTTAGATATCGAATACCTAGCAACACTGGATCATGTTACTGCTGAATCCTTTGAGTCCAGCCCTGATTATATGAAGTACAAGAGGGAGCTCGATGGTGTAGACCCTCTTGATATCTTCAATGAAGCCCGTGAAAAATATGAGGCGTTACAGTAATGGACATTAAAGTTCCTCCAGCTAAACCGTTTGTATCACAAAAAGGTCAAAACGCGGATGTGCGACCTACGCTCGGACAAACAACAAATGCGCTCTGGGGGGATGTATTTAATCCAATAGCCACTGAGCTTCAGACATACACTAGAAACGACTTTGAGCCTGACAGCGTTGATAGGGTTGAGTCTTATATCGAACGCAATCCTATGTCGAATGAAGATGCTCGCTTCCTTCGGCGCAACGGCATTGGGAGCGAGGTCAACTTCAATGCCACACTAAACTCCCTGTCGCGTACAAATCAGTACAAAGAAACGATTGCCCGCTCTTCTACTGCAAATGTTATGATCGGCCATCCGACCACGGCTGCTTCTATCCTAATTCCCTTTGCCGGTTCGATTGGCTTCAAGGGATTGCAGGCAGGTCTGACTAAGGCCCCTGCATTTGAAGGTGCAGTTCAGGCTGCGGCTAGACCTATTACCGCTAGTCGCATTGCGAAGATTGGTGCGATTGATGCTGGTGTGACTGAGCTTGCATATCAGGCGCCATCGACTCTTAGTGCGATTGGTATTTCTGATGACCCATCCCAAGAGCTTAGGGATGCTGCATTAGTTTCCGCGGCGGCTCCACTGCTAGGCGCCACTGTTGGTTATGGCCTTGGTCGAATTATGGGTGCTCCC
>Ga0228657_1000829_pt1 | contig 12026 bp, 7 predicted proteins | sample 70DmetaG_FD_182743 | JGI IMG/M metagenome (GOLD analysis project Ga0228657, IMG submission 182743) | Seawater microbial communities from Monterey Bay, California, United States - 70D | ecosystem: Environmental > Aquatic > Marine > Coastal | place: USA: California | collected 2016-10-07 | reverse complement strand
AAAGAACAAGAATATATAGAAAGAGCAGATTTAATAACCATTAATGGAGTTATTGAAGAAAGTGCAGATCATATATCTGGTGTTGCTAACCGTGTAAATAAATTATACACCAATGTAGTGAATGATTTATCTAATCATGATTTAAATAAATTACGTAAAACTGATAAACATGTTGGTAAATTAAATGAAGAAATAGATAACTTAAAAGATGGGGTATTCTATTTTATAAAATCTTTAGATGATACTTCGGTTCAGGCAAGTAGATTCTATATTTTAGTTCTTGGATATTTACAAGATGTTGCGCAATCTATTAGTTATATTTCTAGAGCTAGTTTTAAACATGTAAACAATAATCATAAAAACCTGAAGAAAGGTCAGTTAAAAGACTTGAAAGGAATAGACAATCAGTTAACTGAATTGCTAGGACAAGTAAGTACTATATTTGATTTAAGAGCTTTTGATGATTTAGAGGATATATTAATAGAGAAGCAAGCCTTGTTAAAAGATGTTTCTAACTCTATTGAAAAACAAGTTACCAGAATAAGACAAGAAGAATCTAGTCCAAAAAATACTACTTTATACTTTAGTATTTTATTAGAAACTCAAGATTTAATTACTGCTTTAATGAGCTTGTTACAAACCTATGAAGAATTTCATATTACTACTAAAGAAGTAAAATAAAATCTAAATATTTCTTAAATAAATAAAAACCCAAGTCAAAGACTTGGGTTTTTATATTTGTTGATTTAAAGAAAGTAATACCATTCTTAACTCCATAAAAGAATACGATTTATCTACATTCTCTTTTAAATGAGTTAAATTTTTATACTCCACAGCTTCTATTTCTTTAATCATTTTTTGATACCTTTTTAAAGGTATTAATTCTAAAACATCTATCTCTCCAGACGGGATATAACTTGCCAGATGACTTTCTATAGTGCCTGCTGTTAAACTTCTTTCTTTCGCTATTTCCTTAACTGACAAGCCTTTTTTAAACAACTCGAAGGAAATTTGTTTGGTAGATTTTTTATCTTCTTTCTTTTGTTCATTGAATTTATTAATACCGTTTTCTTTACAATACAAGGCTATCAATTCAAGGATTTCTTCTCCATACTTTTTCACTCGTATTTTCCCCATACCATTTACTTTTAACAATTCTTTTTCTGTTCTTGGTAAACTATCGCATATGGCATACAAAGTGTCTTGAGTAAACACTTGAAAATGAGGAATATTTTCTGCTTTAGAAATATCATCTCTAAGCTCACGTAAACCAAGAGCTAAAATAGGGTCTCTTTTTGAAGTTAGTTTTTTCTTTTTTACTGAAGTTGTTTTTTGGAGAACAGAGTCTGCTCTAGTCTTTAAATAAAGCTGTACCTTGAAGCCTTCAGTCATTTTTTTTAAGGCAAAAACTTTTTCACTCAGTAGTTCTTGTAGCTTATCAAAATGTGTTGTGAAATCTTTTTTTACAGCTTTATTATCAGAAGAAAAAGAGAGACTCGCTATAGGTTGCACTATATTTTTAATACTTTCAGTCAAGAAATAGTCTACTGCTTTTTTAAAACGTTCTTGAATTTGAGAACTGTTTTCGGGTAAAATACCCTCTTTAGAAATAGTGTTTAACTGATTTTTAAAGCCGGCAGAAACCTTCATCAATGCTACAATGCCTTTATCTTTTATGAGCTGTAAGTGCTCTATGACATCTCCTTTAATACTGGTTCTGTTCTTATAATAAATATCTATTAATCTAGTAACAGGGTATAGAAATGACTGGTAGTCAAATAACTCTGAAATTAAATTTAACTGAAACTGGATTTCAGATGCAGTTAAAATAGTTTCATCTGGATGGTTTTCTTCAACTTCTTTACTAAAAACTTGTACTGTAGTGTCATTAATAATTGCACTTTGTGAAATAGGTGTTTTTAATACCAGACCTTCAAGAGAAGTACATCTACTTAAAGCTACATAGGTTTGCCCGTGAGCAAAAGAGGCTTCAGCATCGATAATGGCCTTTTCAAAAGTTAAGCCTTGGCTTTTATGAATGGTAATGGCCCAAGCCAAGCGTAAAGGAATTTGAGAAAAAGTTCCTACGATATCCTCCTTTAACTCTTTAGTTTCCTCGTTTATGGAATAATTAACAGTATCCCACTGTTCCTTTTCAGTGATAATTTCATCAATTTCGTTGGCACATTGTACGGTTACATTATCTCTAGAAATGGCTGTAATAATTCCAATTTTTCCGTTATAATATCTCTTCTCTGGTGAAGAATCGTTTTTAATGAACATGACTTGTGCCCCAACTTTAAGAGCTAATCTCTCATCATTTGGAAATGCATTTTCGTTAAATTTACCAGACACCTCCGCATTAAAAATGTGATTTTTTGTGGTAAGTGTATTTAACTCAGAGTCATTTATTAGACTCGCTCTGTTATTGTGTGTGGTAAGCGTAATATATCCCTCATCTTTGTGAGGTGAAAACATAGGTTCATACCGTTTATTTAAAATAGCAGCAGAAGTTTCCGATAACTGATCATTTCTAATTTCATTCAAGATCTTAATAAAATCCTCATTTTTTTGTCTATAAATATGCTGTAATTCTATCGAAACAACTGAGGCAGATTGATAAGCTTTAGAACTAAAAAAGTATACGGTATTGTAATGCTCTTTTAGTAAACTCCATTCATTGGGTTTAACAACAGGAGCCAATTGTTGTAAATCTCCAATCATTAAAATTTGAACACCTCCAAAAACCTTATGTTTATTCTTGTATCTTCTTAATACTTGATCAATCCCGTCTAATACATCTGCACGCACCATACTTATTTCATCAATAACAACAAGATCTAGTGATTTAATAATGTCTATTTTAGCCCTAGAAAACCTTCGCTGTTGGTTTGAAGTATGGGCAATTTGATTGGGTAAAATAGGTCCAAAAGGCATCTGAAAAAAAGAGTGAATTGTAACTCCTTTAGCGTTAATAGCTGCAACACCAGTTGGGGCTACTACCACCATTCTTTTATGTGAATTTTCCTTTACACTGCGTAAAAAAGTAGTTTTACCGGTACCAGCTTTACCCGTTATAAAAAGATTTCTATCCGTATTATCAATAAATTGGTGAGCTAGTTTTAACTCAGCATTTTTTGGCATGGTAGCTTTTTATGGCAAGATACCTAATAAAATAGGTATGATAAAAAAAGACCATAAAAATGAAAGATAAATACACGATTCATTAAAAGAAGAAAGGTAGACAACATTTATGCTGTCTACCTTTTTGTGCCAAAAAAATATTATTATTTCCCCCTCAAAAAATTAATAATCTATAAATTTGGTTTATTGTAATTTGATATTTATTTAAAAATAAAATGGAGTTTAGGCTCCCTGCTGTTGAAGTTGTTCCATATTTGCAACAAAAACTGGTTCTTTTCTTTGACGAACATTTACAGCCCTTACTTTGTTACATCTATGACATTTTTGATGCCATTGATTTTTTACATCTATAGCCTTTTTTCTTCTTGATCGTGTTGAGGTTTTTCTTCTAGTTCTACTCCAATTGTGACCGAATACTTTACATATAAGTGATTTCATAGTATGAGGGATTTTTTTTGTAAATTTCTTAAAGTAATATGTAACTCACAATACCCACTAATAATGAAATTTTTATCTCCCTATAACTAGGGGTATTTATAATTAAGTGTGGGTATTTAAATTAAATAATACAAGGCTAAATTATACCTTAAAAGCGAAAGTTAGTATTTCGAAAAGCTCAAAAAGTAATGGCAAAAGTTCAATTATTATGATTTTTCAATACAGTTTAATAGTCTGAACCTACTTATTATTATCTTACAAAAAAACCCAAGTAAAATTACTTGGGTTTTATCATATAATAATTAAGTAACTTACATTTCTAAAGCACTTGTTGGATTATTATCCATTAATAATTCAACCGGATTTTCTAATGCTTCTTTTACCGCTACTAAAAATCCAACAGACTCCCTACCATCTATAATTCTATGATCATAAGATAAAGCTACATACATAATAGGTTGTATTACTACCTCCCCATTTACAGCCATAGGTCTATTTACTATATTATGCATCCCTAAAATCCCACTTTGTGGTGGATTAATAATTGGTGTAGATAGCATAGATCCAAAAACACCACCATTAGTAATGGTAAAAGTTCCTCCAGTCATTTCATCTATAGTAATTTGCCCATCTCTTGCTCTAACTGCTAAACGTTTTACTTCACTTTCTACCCCCCTAAAACTTAATTTCTCTGCATTTCTAATCACTGGCACCATCAGACCTTTTGGCCCTGAAACTGCTATAGAAATATCTTGAAAATCATGTTCTATTTTAAAATCTCCATCTATCATTGAATTAACATCTGGATACATTTTCAAAGCTCTTACTACAGCTAAAGTAAAGAAAGACATAAAACCTAGGCCTACGCCATGCTTAGCTTTAAAATCTTCTTTATATTGGGCTCTTAAATCAAAGATCGGCTGCATATTTACTTCATTGAAAGTAGTAAGCATAGCTGTTTCGCTTTTAACAGCTACCAAGCGTTCTGCTACTTTTCTTCGCAGCATAGACATTTTCTTTCGAGTTGTTCCTCTAGCACCATCTTCTGGCATAGAACCCATTGATGGAACTGCTTTTACAGCATCTTCTTTGGTAATTCTTCCAGCTTTTCCAGTACCTTTTACTGTTGAAGTATCTATCGCTTTTTCTGCTAATATTTTCTTAGCTGCTGGAGAAGCTGTTCCGGTTGCATAGGTTGAAGCAACTTCCTCTTTTACTGGAATAACTTTAGGTGTTTCTTTTACAGAAGATGAAGTTGGGGCGGCAGATGAAACCTCTGGTTTATCTGCAGCAGTATCTATTAAACATACCACTGCGCCAACGGCTACAGCATCTCCTTCTTCAGCTTGCAAAGTAATAATTCCGCTTTCTTCAGCAGGTAACTCTAAAGTAGCTTTATCAGAGTCTACTTCAGCAATGGGTTGGTCTTTTTCTACATAGTCTCCATCTTCAACTAACCAGGTTGCAATTTCTACCTCTGTAATTGATTCTCCCGGTGAAGGAACTTTCATTTCTAAAATCATAACATCTTATCTTTTATATAGAACTATTTGCAGTAATTGCAATAAATACATACCCAAAAATAATTAAACACACAAGCCACCAATATTTTTTAAACATTGATTTAGTCCATTTATTTGCACCCCACGAGTCTAACATATTATAAACTATTTGATAACTAAAATACTATAAATGAATAACACTTCAAATTTAATATTATAATAAAAACCCACCCAACCTTTTTGTAGATATTTTTAATTTCATGCTATGAAATCTATTTTTCATTCAGTTTAAAAGTTTACAAAATAAAAAAACCCGCTTTAAGCGGGTTTATATATAAAATATGAAATCTTATTTCAACAATGAACCATTGTAATACATATACCTTTTTGTAATCTTCCCATCATCATTAAAATCATCCATAAAAAGAACCTTTAAAACAATTTTATTCCCGGTTTTGTTATTGGTCATTCTCATGTTCCACCACGATTGAACAACTTTAGATTCTCTCCAATCATATTCCAAATAATCTGGGTATCCAGATTCATCAAGTGCATCGAGTGTCCAATCTGAAAAAATTACTTTATCCCTTTCCTTTCCTTGTTCTAATGTTAGAATTTCTGTTTCGTTTATATCCTCTATTACTGCGTTTTCATCAAAATAACTATAGGCTTTTTCTCCATCATTATTTAAAAATGCATACATTAATTTCCTTACCGTATTAATGTTTTCGTGATTGATGTAGATCTCTCCATTTTTTCTATCATTACCTGGCCATGCATCCCACATTCTCATGTAATTCATTCTATTAGTGTAATCCATTAATGCTACAATCTTTGTAGCATCTTTATTAAGTCTATAGAGCCTGTGAATAGGCATATCCAGTTCTACACCAGTTTGCTTATTTACACCATATACTCTTTCCCAAGTTTGAACCCAAGTTTGATCTCCTTTATACTCAATAGCGTCAGGATATGCAGGTTTGTCTTGTGTAATTTTCAAATAATCAATATTTGCATTCCACCATTTAGATTGACCAATAAAATTATTTTTTGGAGTTCCCTTTTGATCTTTGTTTGAAGAAAGAGCATTGTAAGCTTTAAAATCATCGTGCATAATTGAAGATAATTTTTCAACATCTGCCTCTACAAAAGCTTTATTAAACGCCTCGATTAATAGGATACCAGGGTGTTTGTCATAAACAACACCATTTTTCTTTTTTTGGGCACTCATTGAAAATGTGATGAGTGCGACTAAAATTAACGTTAATTTTTTCATTCTAATAAATTTTTACTGTTATACATTAAGTATAGCTAATGTATACAAATTAATTGTTTTTTGCAATTAATAATAAAAATGAAAAAATGAAAATTTATTTTGAAAAAACACTGTCTATTACAGCCTTATGTCGTTTTTTAAATCGTGTACTAGACCCTGCTGCGGGAACAGCATAGTATTTTCTGGATCTTACGTTTAATTTTACCAATTCTAGTCTTTCTAACATAAAACTCCATGCTCCCATATTTCTAGGCTCTTCTTGTGCCCATATATATTCTTTTACTGCAGGGTATCTATCAATTACCTGTTGTATTTTTTCTAAATGTAACGGAAACAGCTGTTCTATTCTTACCAAAGCAATATCTTCTCTTTCAAGAACTTCTCGTTCTGCCAATAAATCATAATAGAATTTACCCATACAAAAAACAAGCTTCGTAACTTTAGATGGGTTTAGGGTATCGTCTATAACTTCATGAAACTCTCCAGTTGCTAGATCCTCTATGCTATTAACTGCTTTTGGATGGCGTAATAAACTTTTTGGCGTAAAAACAATTAAGGGTTTTCTATAGTTTCGCTTCATTTGTCTTCGTAACAAATGATAAAAATTTGCAGGTGTAGTACAGTTTGCCACTGTCATATTATCTTCTGCACATAACTGTAAATAACGCTCTATTCTTGCAGATGAATGTTCAGACCCCTGTCCTTCGTATCCATGCGGTAATAATACTACAATACCATTTTGCATTTTCCATTTGTCTTCAGCAGCAGAAATATACTGATCAAACATAATTTGAGCTCCATTAGAGAAATCTCCAAACTGTGCTTCCCAAATGGTTAATGTATTTGGGTTTGCCATAGCGTATCCATAATCAAAACCTAACACACCATATTCAGATAATAACGAATTGTAAATCGTCATTTTACCAGAATTATTTGGGTTATTGTTTAATAGATTAATTCTTTCTTCAGATATTTCATCTCTTAAAATAGCATGCCTATGAGAAAAAGTACCTCTCTCCACATCTTGCCCAGAAATACGAACATTAAAACCTTCTTCTAACAAACTTCCGTAGGCTAGATTTTCTGCCATACCCCAATCTAGAGTATTGGTTTCAAAAACCATTTTTGATCTTCCTTGCAAAATACGTTCTGCTTTTCTAACAAACTGAACATTTTCTGGAACAGTAGAAACTACTTTTGCAATATGTTTTAATTTATCTACTGGATAGGTAGTATTTTCTGTCTGTAACATCGAAGTTAACTGCTGACGCTCAAACCCTTTCCAAGTAGATTGCATAAACTCTTTAACTTTAGAGGTTTTTACTTTTTTAGATTCGTTAAATTCTGTTTCTAATAGTTCCTTAAAGTCTGTGGTTACTTTTTGAAGGTATTCAGAATTTATGGTATTCTCCTCCAATAACTGAGCTGCATAAAGATCCTTAACATTTTTATGTTTAGAAATGGCTTTGTATAATTTAGGCTGTGTAAAGCGAGGTTCATCACCTTCATTATGCCCGTATTTTCTATATCCCAATAAATCTATAAAAACATCTGTTTTAAATTTCATTCTGAAATCTAATGCCATCTCCATGGCATGACAAACCGCCTCTGTATCATCGGCATTTACGTGTAATACTGGAGATAGAGTAACTTTAGCTACATCAGTACAATACGTACTAGAACGGGCATCTAAATAATTGGTAGTAAAACCAATTTGATTGTTAACCACTATATGAATTGTCCCCCCAGTTTTATACCCATTTAGCTTCGCCATTTGAGTAACCTCATAAGCAATTCCTTGGCCAGCGATAGCTGCATCACCGTGAACTATAATTGGAAGAATTTTACTTTCGTCTCCGTTGTACTTTCTATCTATTTTTGCCCTGGCAATTCCTTCGGCTACAGCTGCTACAGTTTCTAAATGAGAAGGGTTGGGTACCAAATTCATTTTTATTTGTTTCCCGTTTCTAAATGTTTTACTTAAGGTTAATCCTAAATGATATTTTACATCTCCATCAATATTTGTATCCTCAAAATCTTTTCCTTCAAATTCACTAAACAAGTCTCTAACTGGTTTCTTAAAAATATTTACTAAGGTATTTAAACGACCTCTGTGAGCCATTCCTAAAACACATTCCTCAACCCCATATACCTCTGCTGCATTTCTTAAGGCAACACTAATCCCTGGAATTAAAGCTTCACCTCCTTCTAATGAAAATCTTTTTTGTCCTACATATTTTGTTTGTAAAAAACTCTCAAAGGTGACCGCCTGATTCAATTTTGATAAAATATACTTTTTTGCGTCTTGAGTATAATTTGGGTGGTTGTCATTTACCATGAGTCTATCTTTCCACCATGTTAATTTTTCAGGGTTTCGCATGTACATATACTCTACCCCAATAGAATCACAGTACGTTCTCTCTAAATGTCCAATAATTTCAGAAAGTTTTTTTGGACCAATCCCAACAATCTCCCCTGCATTAAAGGTGCTGTCTAAATCACTTTTAGAAAGACCAAAATTTTCAATAGCTAAGGTAGGAGTATATTTCCTTCTATCTCTAACCGGATTGGTTTTGGTAAATAAGTGTCCTCTTGTTCTGTATCCATTAATTAAATCTACAACTAGAAATTCTTTTCTAACAGATTGTGGAATTTCAACTGATGTTTCAGAATCATCTGTAAGAGAAAAATTTTCATTTGCCAAGTCATACCCTTGAAAAAAACTTCTCCAGCTTGGCTCTACAATGTCTGGATTTTGAAGATATTTATCATACAAATCGGCTATATAGCCAGTATGTGCTGCATTTAAAAAAGAAAACTTATCCATAAATATAGATTACTATGTATCTAGGCTAATAATTGTCTGTAAAAATACAACTTTTACAAAAAATAGCTATTTATTTAGGCATTTAAATATTACTGAATAAGGTTTAATCCAATGTTGTTAAAATAGCCATAAAGAAGATAAACCATTTATAGTTTTTAATGTTTCACAAAACAAAAGTTTAATTGGGTATTTTTTATAAAAAAGTTTTTGTGCTTTTTGTAAAAGATATATATTTGCAAACGCTAAAATAAATTTTTATTTAAGCAAACTCCTCCTTAGCTCAGTTGGTTAGAGCATCTGACTGTTAATCAGAGGGTCCTTGGTTCGAGCCCAAGAGGGGGAGCAAAAAGGCTTACAGAAATGTAAGCCTTTTTTTATTGGCTCTCACTGCTCTACCCAACTGCTCAACAATTTAATTTTTTTTTCTACAATATTTGACAGAACTTTCAAAGATGTATCAAATATAAATATTTGGCAGACATTTGGCAGACATTTAATACACTTTAAAAGAAATTAATTGTTTCAATTCTAGTTTTTGCAAAACTGAATAGCTAAGGAAGAAAAAAATTGATGTAATATGAATAGTTATTAAGTCTAGTAATGGAGTCTTATAAATTCAACGTAAATCTAATTATTCTTTTTTATTTAATATGTATAATTGATTGTATCCACCAGCTTTTATACTAAGAGTTCCTCCATTATTTTTATATTGATTATTGTTAGGATTATATTCAAACTCTCCAGACATACCTTTTTTTACGATATATTTCCAATGATTATCAGAAATAATCTCTTTTTCTTTTATGGAATATCTAACTTTTGATTCTGCGCTAAATGCTGTTTTACTTATTATCATATCAAAGTAATCTTTGTAAATATGAATCTCTCCTTTCATCTTCATTTTCCTACCATCCATTCTGACGCTTTTGAAAGTAAGTTCTTGAGCTTCGCCTATATCATCAGTATTTGTTTCGGTATTTTTAATTGTGGGATTAATTCCAATTACCTCAAATTCTTGACCCATTGCCCCGTAGCCGTTACTCCCGTAGTAAGTTAATTGAAGGACATAATCGGTTTTGTCATTACTGGTCATCCATTTGTCAGTATTTAATCTTTCCCTTAATAAAAGATGACTAGGTCTAAATGATAGTTGATTTTTCAGTTTAAATTTTGCAGACATCATTATCATACTTGTATATCCATCTAATTCACTTTCTTCTATTATAATGTTGCTATTCACATACTGAACTTTCACTAATTCATTCTCGCCATTTTCCCAATAAAACTCTGTATCAGTTGGTTTAGGGGCTTGTTGTTTTTTAGTGGGTTCTTTAGCTTCTGGCGAATTCTTTGAAGGACTCATCATAGCCTTTAGAATATTTGGAGTTGCACCTTTAGATTTAAGCTCTCTTAACTTCTCTATTGTAGTATCAAAATTAGTTTGAGAAGATTCTATTTTAGCTATAATAACACTCTCTTCAAAACCTAATTCAACCAGTTCAATAACAGACTTATTAGTTAATATTTCTTGAGAATAGGATACTGAAGAGATTATAATTGCTAACAGTAATAGTAGTTTTTTCATAGTGTGTATATTTATTTAAAATCCGCTGGTTTTTGCTTTAACACTTTGTCTTTTATTCTCTTTGTCGTAATATCCCATCCAAGTATCATATTCCCAAATAATTAATTTGACAAAGTAATTATCCCCCAGAGCCATCGGATACATTTGGATAATAGTACTTTTATCTTCTTTATTTAAAACAAGACCCCACTTACTCGCTGATTTTAAATAATTAACTGGAGCATTATACCATTTATTTTCTATAAAAGTTTGATAATTTATTGATTCAAAAAAAGTTCTTGTTGCGGTTAAATAGTTTTTAGTTAAATCATATTGCATTCCAAGTGCTGACCCCTTTGGATTCAGAGTGATACCAACTAGCTTTTCATTATCATAAAGAAAATTTTGTTGATAAATGCGATATAAAAAACCATTTCCTATATCAACTGAAGTGTAATCCTTTTTATTTTTCTTGAATTCTTTTTTTGCCTCTGACTTTGTCATTCCATACTTCAATCCTTTGAATATTGACTTACTTTGTCCAAAAGAAAAAAACGGAATTAATAATACTACAAATAATAGTTTTTTCATAGTAACTTATTTTAGGTTGGTAACAAATATAAAAAAAAGAGCTTAGCAATTAGTCTACCAAGCTCTTTAAAAAAAATTTGCATAGAAAAAGGTTTTGCCTTTATCTGTTGTAAATGTATTGTAATATGTTGGATATTAAAATAGCTAATTGCTATAAGTTAGAAAATTTAAAAATAGTCCAATAAAAAAACCTTACTAAATTAATAGCAGAGGTTTATAACACAATGTACTTTACTTATACTTTTTTGTTTATTAAAAACTTATCAATACGTGGTTATACCAATTTTTGCTAAAACACTAGTAACTCCAATATTGGTAGTAGTAAACGCGTAAACTGTTCTTTTTTTATGATTTTTAAAAATCCAAGAAGTGTTGAAATTGTTATTGTTTATCTCAATTGTAGATTGGATAATATAAATATATCCTTCTCGGTAAGGTTGTGGCTTTTTTGTACCATCAATAAGTTTAAATGGAGTATCCTCGAATCTTTCTTTAAAAGTTTTTATAATTTGTTTCCTTCCTCCTTTGTAAGTGTGAGAAACCTTTACTAATACAAACCCTTTAACCTCATCATAATTCATAGAGTTTGGTTTTATCTCATCCAAAACTGCAGGTAATCTATCTGCATAATCCCTTTGATTTACGGTTGTATTTTGAACATTAACTTTAGTTTGTGTCTGTTGA
>Ga0228657_1000822_pt1 | contig 12068 bp, 17 predicted proteins | sample 70DmetaG_FD_182743 | JGI IMG/M metagenome (GOLD analysis project Ga0228657, IMG submission 182743) | Seawater microbial communities from Monterey Bay, California, United States - 70D | ecosystem: Environmental > Aquatic > Marine > Coastal | place: USA: California | collected 2016-10-07 | reverse complement strand
GACCAAGTCTGCCCATGATCACGCGAAATCAGTGCCCGAGATCGCGTGAAATAGATGCCCAGCTTCCCGTGAAATCACTGCCCACGATCAGATGAAATCTGTGCCCACCATCCCGCGAAACACGCAAAAGAAGAACTTGTGGCTGAATTGACGGCAGCTTTTGTGGCGACACGGCTTGGAATTGAGACCCACTATGATCAGAACGCGGCCTACTTGCAACACTGGATCGACTCTATGAAAGCCGACAATCGCGCCGTCATCAAAGCGGCGTCCATGGCGCAAGCGGCCTGTGACTGGATGTTTGAAGCCGCGGGTGAGCTCTCGCTGCCCGTTGCGGCTCAAATCGCAGCCTAGGGGCTCGATGCTGGCTGGGCTCCTTAAAGCGAAAGGAGGTCAGTTGGTTTGTGATCATTTGATCAATGGAAAGCAGCCGAAAGGAAATCACATGGCTTGGGAAGTTCAACATCACACATTGGCAGACGGGTGGATCAACACATGGACGCAGGAGACGGATCAGGGCACCTGGGAGCCTCTCACCTACGCGAGCCAGGAAGAGGCGGAGTATGAGCTGGCGGAGTTCTTCAGAGAAATCACGCTTGAGGTTGAACATGGTGCGCGAGACGCTGACAATATCTACGATGTTTCTGAGTTCAGGGTCGTTAAAGTTGAAGAAGGCTTTGTGTCAGGTAAGATGAATAGCCAGATAGAGAAGGAATAGAGCCATGGCAGGATCAGTCAACAAGGTCATATTGATCGGGAACTTGGGGCGCGACCCAGAGGTGCGCAGCTTCCAGAACGGCGGCAAGGTCTGCAATCTCGCACTCGCCACATCAGAGCAGTGGAAAGATAAAAACACGGGTGAGCGCCAAGAGCGCACACAATGGCATCAAATCGCGATCTTCAACGAAGGCCTTGTGCGTATTGCGGAGCAATACCTCAAGAAAGGCTCCAAGGTGTATATCGAGGGCCAGCTTGAGACGCGCAAGTGGCAGGATCAATCTGGCAATGACCGCTACACAACGGAAGTTGTGCTGCGCGGCTATGGCTCGGCGATGACCATGCTGGACAGCAGGAATGCTGGCTCAAGTGGAGGTGGTTCAAGTGACGGTGGTTCAAGCTATGGCCAAAACAGCAGTTCTTCCTATGGTCAATCCAGCAGCGACTTTAGCAATGATCTTGATGATGAGATCCCATTCTAAGCATAGGCTTGAACTCTGTTGCATAAATGGCGATTAAGCAGGCGCGCGCCTGTAGCTCAATTGGTTAGAGCCACCCGCTCATAACGGGTTGGTTGGGGGTTCAAGTCCCTCCGGGCGCACCAAAGAGGCCCGCGTGGTGGAATGGTAGACATCGGAGACTTAAAATCTCTTGGCCGTATGGCCGTGCCGGTTCGAGTCCGGCCGCGGGTACCACCTCTCTCAGTAACATAAAGGCAAGAGCGCCTTGAGCGCCGTCCAGATATGAAGCCGCTTCACTCCCAAAGGAGAGAGGCGGCTTTTTGTCTTTGTGATCTGATTTTGGATCGAGAGATGAGAAAGGACGTTTACATGCCACAAGATCGCACTGTTCACACAAAGCACCTTGGCGACAATCGGTATCGGGATCTGCAAGTCTACTACGAGAAGGGCGGCGTAAGCTATTGGAATTACGCCCAAAAGCCCAAGGGGATTTACTTCGCAAGCCACTGCTACACAAAATCAGGCGGCACGATGTCATGGTCAACAGGTCAAAAGGGCGATGGCTATTTAAAGGTCGTTGAGTTGAACAACTTTAGCACGAAGCAGCTGCGCCTTGTGCGTGAGCGTGTTGAAGCGGCACCTGAGCAGATTCACGATATTCTGGACGGGCGCTACGGATCATTGTCTGAGCTGGCAGCTTATCTGAAGGGCGAAGCCGCCCTGCCCGCCACTCAGGCGGAAGCAGCCTGATGGGCTGGCTCATATACAACACGCGCCCTCATTCAATTGTCGATGAGATCAGAAGCCTCTGCACCTTTGAAGCCGATGCGCGCCGCGCGTATCCAGTGGCTCTGGCAAAGGTGCTGGAGCCCGGGCAAGCGGGACCAGTGTGGTATGCGGCCGTTAAGTGTGAGCTGCGAACGCCTGAAGGCGTTTATGCTCACAATGAGCGCGGTGACTTCGCCTTGCAAACGGACAACAGCTATACCTTTGCAGCGGTGTTTCTGACCACTGAAGAGGACGGCTGGGGTTACAAGGATATGGATGAAACCGCCGGCCCTGTGGCGGATCACGCACCCGCCTTGATTTTGGATGTGCTGACACCCACCAGCGCAGAGTTTGCACTGAACTGGCGACATCGCTGTGGCGTCAACCTCTTTAACAAGCAGGCCGGTGCCGTCGTGGTTGAGGGCTATCAAACCCAAGAGCGCACAGCGGCGTGACACCCAATTCATCATTGCGGCGGCGGGCTTAGGTTCGCTGCCGCTTAAAGGGAAAGGGTTCTTCGGGTCTTGTGATCTTGGCATTGGGTCAAGAGAATTTGCTTGAAGGACCTTTATGATGAATACGGCGAACACTCAAAACGACGAGCCCTTTACGCCAGCAGGTTTGGTGTGGAAATTTGCTCAATTGCGTGCGCTTCTTGAGAGGGACGCACCTTATGCTGTGCCGCTATTGCAAGCGATCTATGACAGAGCGCTTGTGGATCAAGCAATGCTTGAACATGCAGTATTCTGGCTCGAACATAAATCGACCGTAACACTGCGCGATGATCTAGCCGCGCTATTTCAGCATGACGCCGCCGTTTTGGAGTTGGCCAAAGATCATTTCTATCCCTTCAACGACTGCTGGATGTCAATTGACAGCGCAATGTGCCGTCTGAACAACTGCGACAAGTGTGTGTTCTGGATCGTGAGACGAGTTGAAGACGGGCAAACAACTTGGCAGTTCTGGGACAGCACGTATAGCACGGCCTATCATGAAGGAACCTACGATAGCCTTGAAAAGGGCATGATCGCCCATGGTCCGGCAGTGTTTTATCTCATTGATGACCCTACCCAAGATGAATGCCCCGCCAGCATTGAGCGGAGCTGACTCTAAAGAAAAAGGGTTCTTCGGGTTTTGTGATCCACAGGATCAGGAAAGACAGGCTTGCCCTGTCACATCACACATCTTCAAATTCAGAATAGGAAGCTTACAAATGTACACTGGAACACTCACAAAAATGGATGCGGATAACGCCTTTGCAGGTGATATCGCCTCACTCGATTTTGACATTAACTTCAGCATGGTGGCAAACGACTTTAAAGCAAAGGATCAACATCCTGACTATATCATCGAGGCGCGTAGCCCGCGTGGGCGCTATGTGCGCATTGGCTCAGCCTGGGCCGCCACAAGCCGCGCTGGCAATGACTACATGTCGATGGCCTTTAACCTTCCAGGCATAGCGGGCCCTGTGCGTGTAAATGCTGTGCAGGACAAAGATGCCCCGGAGGGAAGCTACAAGATCATCCCGATGGCAGCTGCGGCATGAGCGCGGTTGTGCAACTGGAGCGGGGCGCAGCTGCGTCTCGCTTCCCATCGGCGGCCGCACTGCAGCTGCCGATGGTTCAGTTTCAGTGGCTGTGCATTGGGGAGCGCGACTGGCTTTTGATCACCCCGGCGTGGCGCGCTGCACTTGGCCTTTCGATCGGTGCGTTTCACGGGCGAAGCTACATCACTCAGGATGGAACAATACTTGCGCTGGATGGGCAGACGGATGCGCGGGTGTTCATGCGCCGCTTTGAAGCAGAGTTTGGCAGCACCTACCTTTGCACTAACATCGAGGGCGAGCGTGACCACATCAGGGATTGGGTGCCGCTGCACTGCGCCCCTCTTGCCGCTTAAGATCAAGGATTGCAGGTCCAGGCTTGCAATCCTCTTTCCATATGGCTCCGGATGATTGTGGCGACCCTGAAAGCAGGCCCCGATGGGCCTCCCTTCACGGCCACGCGCGCTTGTCGCGCGGACGTTCTTTGAACAGAAACTGAAAAGCCCTTGTTCTGAGTGCAAAGCACTCAGCGGGCTTTGCTCGATCATGGCGCTCGTGGTGAGCTGCAATGTCTCTCAAGCGTTGTGCAGTTGGTGCCTTCGGGTAAAGAACTTTTGGGCGAGGGGCTGCATTCGGTCTGGCAGAGGCGGTCAGCCCTGTCAAAGGATCACAAAACTTTTTGGGGCTGTCTGGTGCCCCAACATGAGTGTTGCACAGACCCTTCCGACGAGGCTCTGATCTTGGCCCGTCGCGCCACGCCAGAGCGTCACGCCCGTCAAGGGTAAACATGCCGCCCAAGGGCGGCCCTTGACGGCCCTGCCCCTCTGGCTAGCACTCCGAACCAAGACCGCGCCTCATCTCTGTTGCTCTGCCCTGTCACCCACACCAGACAGCCCCAAAAACTTTTGCGCCCGCAAAGGCGGCGGCTACGCCGTCCATGACAGGTCAGCCCGCCTCTGCCCGCCCGCCTGCATCCCCTCGCATGGCGCGTGTGGTGACTGTTAGGAGAAACGCAAATGCTAGACGCTTATGAAACAATCGAACTCTTTGGCCTCACTGAAACCGCCGACGATTTGCCCATCCCGTGCGACGATACCTTGCGCGACAAGATCGTGCGGGAGACATTCGAAGGTTTGTTCGCAGAGATGCAAGGCACAGGGCTTCACGCAGAAATCGAACCGCTTGCACATGGGCTGGCCTCAGTCCTATTTCGCCGCCGCAATGCTTTGGAAACAGAGCGTGACCGCGCGGTTGAAGTCATTCAAGGGCTAATCCGCGCGGCGGACGGGTCCGAAGTGCTCGAAATGCAGCTAGAGCAGGCCCAAGCCAAAGCCGAGCGCTTGGGCGATATTCTGGACGGGCTGGAGGTTATGGCCGAGAGCGCCGCGCGTTGCTATGAGGTGCAGACGGGCCGCGCATTTTTACCAAGCGCGGGCGGGCGCACCTCTAAACAGGCCAAGCTATCGGGCGCAATCTTTGAGGCGCGCCAATGGATTGAGGCCCACGAGAGCGACCAAGCCGAGCGCAACAAGGTTGCAGGCACACCGCTTGCCATTGCAGGCGCGCGCGATTGGGCCAACCACGCCCAAATCTGGGACACGCTCGACCGCATTCAAGCGCGGTTTCGTGACAGCTTCGGGCAAGAGCTGATTTTGTATCACAAGGGCGACAAAAAGGGCGTGGACGCAATCGCCGCCGCATGGGCGCGGGCGCGTGGTGTGGCGCAAGTCGAGTTCAAGCCAAACTGGAAGGCGCACGGCAAGGGCGCAGGCTTCAAGGCGATTGATCAAATGTTAGACACTTTCCGACCCCTTGGCGGCGTTGCGATCTTTGGCGCAAATGGCATTGCGCTAAACCTTGCCCAAAAGGCCGAAGCCAAAGGCATCAAGGCCATGCGCGTTGAAGAAAAGCGCCAAGAGCAAACACCCGCCACATGAGAGAGCACAAACCAGCGCCGCGAAATCGCGGCGCTGGAAATCAAACCCAATACACGCTATATTGAACACAACAGAGGATTGAGACCATGGCCGACGAAACAGAAAATCTAACCATTCGACTTTTGCGCGAGATGCGGAATGACATGCAGGAGATGCGTGAAGACCTTGCAACACGCATGGATGGTATCACTCACATAATGACTCTACTGGCGGGACATTCACACGACCTTGAAGAGCGTGTGAGCAAAATTGAAGAACAACAAACATAAAATTCATCAAAGTTATCAAAGCAGAACGCGGCCCGCTTGAACAGGCGGGCCTTTTTTGTGAGCGCAGCGCAAAGCTGGTTTGTCGTGGGGATTGTCCCGCGCTTTGGGGCCTGCTTGGCAAGTGGCGGCCTTCAAAAGCCGCGCCGCCTGCCCTGCGACTGCTCAGCAATGGCTGAGCGCCGCAGCGCCCCGGCGCTGACTCTGCACCTCTTGAACCCTTGCGCAATACACCACCGTTGTTGGCCCCAAAGCGCGCGACCGGCGCTATTCGCGCAGAAGCTGGCAATGCCAGCTGCGGGGTTACCCACAGGCCCTCACTCCGATATATAAAGTCTACGTTCGGGCCTGCTACGGTGCTCGGGGTTTTTCCTGAAGTCAAAACCCTGTCGCACTGTATAACCCCGCATCAGCGCCCGTGGCAGATGGTGTGACCAGATCGAGCTGTCTTACGCGCGCCCCAGTCAGACGCCAGAGTAAACTCGCCTGCCCTGCGAGAGGGTGACGTGTTGCGCATCGCTCTTGCCCTTGAGGCTCACAGAACCAATACCCTTGCGCCAGAAACTCGCGTGATCGACATGAAGGATTTTGGCCCGTCTCTTGGGTCGCGCCAGCAACGGATGCATGTTTTGCCAATGCCTATCAACGGTCTTAGCGCCTGTAACCTGCGGTCAAGACTTACTCCAATTGGTTTCTAAGTGATGGAAACATGGGCTGGCGCGGGTGAGGACCGTGGCAAGCCACTTCAACCCGTTTTTTCCCCTGCCCGGCGGGCATTCCTCGCGAGACAAAAAACGGGTTGATCCTCACCCTTATTCGCCAGCCCTTTATATTCCCATCGAAACCAAATGGAGTAAGTCAAATGACCCACAAATATTACAGCGTAAATGTCCCCGTTGAAGGCAAAGACGGCAAAACACGCTTCCGCCGCGTTGGCGCAGCCTTCCCAAACAAAGACGGCGCAAAATCCTTCATGTCGATCAAGCTCGACTTCCCGGTCGGCGCAACGGAATTGGTCCTCTTTGAGCCGAAAGAGCAAGACGAAGACGACCAATAAGCCCTGACCTCCCGCAGGGCGCAGGCGGCAGATCACTCTGTCGCCTGACTTCGTGTCTTGCACTCAAACCTCAGCGCTCAAGAAATAGTGACGCGAGCACGGGGGCCATTTGTCCATCGTCTCAATCTTGTGCTTGTTTCTGGCGCGGCGTCCAGACAGCCAACAGGGCCGAAGGCGACCCCGCTGGCTGTCCCACGCCTTTGTGTCCCTCAGCACCCTTGCGCTTGTCTCGCCCAAAATGGCCCCCGCGCTCGCGCCGTGCGCTCGTGCCGCGCAGGCAAGCCGCGATAAATCGCGTCTGGGGCGGAATTGCCCACAGGCCCTCACTCCGATATATAAAGTCTGCGTTCGGGCCTGCTTCGGTGCTCGGGGTTTTTCCTGAAGTCAAAACCCTGTCGCACTGGACAATTCCACCCCGCGCCTGTGGCCACTGTTCTGCGCTACAAATATCGGAGCATGTTTTGAAATCGGGCAGCTTCATGCGCGCGGGTGGCAAATGCGATCCGTGCGCCAAGTCGTTACCCTCGATAGCGCTTAGCAAGGGTTAAGACCTCAAACAATCAGAGCTCTGAGTTTGACCGTAGGCAGGGGGCTAGCCCCCTCGCCCGTCAATCAGGAATTTCCCCTTGGGCTCGCTTCGCTCCCCCAATTCCTCGCGCCCCAAATTCCAGATGGACGGGCTCACCCCCCTTTGCAGTGAATGAAGAAGTCGGTTTTGCAGCGGCGCGCCTCTCCTGAGATGGCCCGCCTGTTGAGGCCGAAAAGGAAAAGTTTGCTTCGCTTATGGCGTTCACAATCTGAGGATAAAGACATGATGACCTTTGAAATAGCACTTTCCACTCCTAGCGGAATTGCAACCGTATATCTGGACGACATTGCCGAGTTCATGTGCACGATGGAGACCAAGGCCGTGGGCATCGAGCAGCGCGCAGGCCTGCGCGCGGAGTTGATCGGTCAGCCCGTTCTGGAGGGCTACGTTGGCCCATGCTGGGGCGGGCGCACCGCAGAGGGTGTCCCAATCATCCGTTATGAGGACACAGAGGCCCACATCGAGCTCGTCAAAGAAATATTGGCTTAGCCCGTAACCAAGGGCGGGGCGGCGACTGCCGCCCCTGCCCGCAGAAAACCCCCGCCAATAATTCTGGCAACGAACACCAAAACCCACTATATTGCTGATAAGGAGACCCAAGATGGTTGCAGCGTTTCAGATAGACACATTGGCTTATGCCAAGAAACTCAAGGATGCAGGCGCGGATGAGCGCCTTGCGGAAGCTATTGTCGAAGGCCTCACGAATGCCGACACGTCAACTCTCGCCACCAAGGAAGACTTGCGCGAGACAAAGGATGAGCTGCGCAGTGAAATCCATCAGTTCAGAGATGAGCTGCGTGGTGAAATCCATCAGTTCAGAGATGAACTGCGCGGCGAAATCCATGAAGTTCGAGACGAGCTTCGTGAAGTTAAAGCAAGTCAGGGCGAGATGAAGGTTGAGCTTCTTTGGATCAAGGGCATCGGTGGGGCGATCCTGCTTTTGAATGCTTACCCAATCTTGGCCAAGCTTCTGTCCTAAGCCCTTCCGTATTGTCACACACCATTGCCCTGCCGATCGGCAGGGCGTTTTCCCCGCCGCGCTACGAGCGCTGCGTCTTGGAGATATTGCTATGAATCCTTTCTATGAAATCAAAGAAGCCAGCCCTGACGGTTTTCGGGCGGTAGTGGTCACGCTCGATCAGAATGGCGGCACAGTGGACTTTCTCAGCTCCGATGAGGCCACTCACCGCTTCGCACTCTCAGACTTTGCCTTCCTTACGCGCGCGGCGCGCAGTTTGCCGCGTGAGGTTCTGGAGCCTGTTGTGCAGGTTGCTGCGCCCGTGGTTCAGGCGCAGCCTGAGCCTCAGGCCGCACCAGCTGAGACGAAGGCAGAGACTGAGCCAACCGAGCGCGCAGGCAAGCGCTGGAGCGACGAAGAAGAGGCTTTGCTTGTTGAACGCTTCAAGGCGGGGAACGGCATTCTCTCGCTGTCTAAAGCACATCAACGCGCCCCGAATGCGATAATCTCGCGGCTTTACTTGCTCGATCTGATTGAGGTGACGGCAAAGCGCTGATGGATTTACCTCAGCCTGAAGTGTCGGGTTTGTCTATATCCAAAAGCTCGGCGGGGTTGGGTTTCTGCCTCGCCGTTTCTGGCTTTGGAGGCGACGGCTCTGGTGTTCTATTTTGAAGGTGCGCCCGTAAATTGGCAACGGTTGCTTCAAGATAGCCGATGCGCTCGTTCAGCTCGTCGCGCTCTTTTGTGCTGTCTGCAATTTGAACAAGCTGTTCCTTGATGTGCCGCTCTTTGACGCTCACTTGAGTCTCCGCGCGCACTAGCTCTTGCCGCAGGGCCTGTTCGGTCTGAACCTTCAGGTTCACTTCACGGGTTAATCTTGCAACTTCCTGTGCATCGTCATATGCGCGATCAGCTGCTTGCTCGATCTGCGCTTTGAGCTTGTGATTGTCGTGCGCGAGTTCGCCGTAGCTTGCACCAGGCGCGGGCTTTGGTCTTTCAAAGATGGTCCCATCGATGATGTTGAACTTTATGAGCAGCATCAGAGATGCGCCAAGTAAAGATTGGGCCACCGCGAAGATCACCAAAAATGCAAACACAAATGTGCTAGAGAACGCGAGAAACGAGCCGATGCCAGAGGTGGACACTCGGAGCGTATCGTAAAGCGACCCAGTGAACGGCCATGGCATGTTTACCAGCTCTGGATAGACATATGGCCTGAGGGTGAAGAGCCAGCAAAACGCCAAGATTGAAAGGCCAGTGCCTAGCATATCCTCTGGCGGTTTTTTGTGGTTGAGACTGATCACTCTGGGAAAGTCACCAACGACGATTGCCACTATCCAAGCGCTAATAACGAGATGTGCAATCAAGATCAGGTTGAAGGAGACTAGATATGCATCCAGCAGTTTTGCGAGAGCCAACAAGCAGAACGCCGGAATGAAAGCGAAAGCTCCCATCGCGACAGCGTTGAAGGAGATTGATAGAATTTTACCCATAGGATTTTGCTAAGAGTGAGATGGCTTCTTGAACCGCGCGTGTTTTGGACCAGCCCTTGCTGGAGCATAGCTGCGCCAAAGTGTTGTTTGTGTCTTCGGGGATCCGCACGCTCAGAGCAACAGTGGCTTTGGGTTGCGGACTGGGTTCACTGAGGCTTGAGGTTAGGTCGCTGGATTTTTTCTTACGGTTCTCGGCGGCTTTGAGTTCGCTTAGATAGTTGTCAGTGGCCATCGGCTGAATTCCTTTCTGAAAGTCGTGATACGATCACGCGCAAGATTGCTTGAATGTTGTCGATTGAATTTTGAATGTTTGACACATCAGTGTGCAGAGGCAGATCGTGAAGGAGGCAGCCAAAGCGCAGCATCTGACGACAAGCCTCTTTCTCCAAGATGCCCGGCCAGATGTAATCCACTTCCTCTTGATCAAAGGCGGCGAGTATCTCTGTTTGGGCGCGTGTCTTGATAGCGGCATTGACGCGCGTGAATATGACAGAAGTCACGTCAGGTCGCATATCCTCTGGGAGTGCGGAGACAGCATTGAGCGCACTCAGGGCGCCGCGCACTTCGAAGGGCGAGAATGTGCAAGGAATGAGCACAACGTCGGAAAGTTGGGCGGCCCGAAGAGCACCTGCGCTCTCACTGCCCTTTGTGTCAACGATGACATAATCTGCCGAGCCAGACGCTCGTTCAATTGCCTGTGTGATGCTGTGCTTGGATGTATCTGCCAGAGAGACAAACTGGACGCCCTGGGGGCAGTTGCCGAGATCAAACCAGTTCTGAAGGTGCTGGTTTTCGTCGGCCTCGATGATGGCGACAGTTTTGTTGTGGCGGACAATTTCACTTGCGAGCAGCAAAGCGGTTGTTGTCTTCCCCACCCCACCCTTTGGCGACATGAGGCAAAAGATAAATCCTGACAAGTATCAGCTCCGATTGAACGTTCGCAGTATGCGCGATGCAGCTGGCCGTTTATTGCAATCAACCGCGCTAGCTTGCGCGCTTGATTGATAGCGCGCAATCACGCAAGCGCGCAAGCTTTATATATAGCAAGCTATCTAGCGAGCGAGCGCGATAGCGATCAACAAAGCTAGCAAGCTTGATATATAGCTAGCAATCAAGCTATCGCTCTATCGAGCAAGCAAGCATCTGGCCCAGTTCCAGATCACCGTGCCCTTTGTTTTTATGGAGTTTGGCGTGTATGCAGGGTTTAGATGCTTGGCTGAGAGGGTTTCCCAGCCGATCATTTGCTTAACTCACTTGGCGGCGGTTCAAACCGGCGTCTTTTCTGTTCGAGCGCCTGAGAGGCCGCTAGAGGGCCGTCATAGGGTGCGCGCCACACCTCCCCCATCAGCATTGCGACTTGGCGCTCAGCGGCGCTCGTTTTAGCCCCTATTGTGCGATTGCGCGCCCAAAGCCCCTGTTGTTTCATTGCCTGGGCTGCGAAGCAGACCAGTTGGCGGGTTTTCACAGGCGCTGCCCGGTGTAGTGGAAAAAATCATACCCTCGTGCGCGAAGCTTTTCTGTACATCGAAGATGTTGATGGCAGCGGCATGAGTGAAGTTGAAAGAGGGGGGTGGCAATGGCCGCCCCCCTCTTCTTTTTGACCTTAGCCTCAAGCCATCCGAACAAAACTAAACGAAGTGAAGTGAAGTGAAGTTTTAGGGAAGGCACGATAATACATCAAACTTGCGTTTGATGTTGACGGTGATATATTCGGGGCATGGCGATACTTCACTTCGATATAAGCGTTCTCAGCAGATCAGGCGGCGGCAAAAGTGCCGTAGCCGCTGGCGCCTATCGTCATAACGCCCGGATGAAGTCTGAGCTCGATGGGGCCACATACAACTACAGCCGCAAAAACGATCTCGTGCATTCTGAGGTGTCTCTTCCCGAGAACGCACCCGAATGGGCGCGGGAATTGTTTGGTGATGCCGCCCTAGGACGCCTGCTAGACGGGCGTGAGGCTACGGATAGCGCGCGTTTTGCCGCCGTTGCGGAGCTTTCCTCAAGCCTGTGGAACAGCGTTGAGCGTCATGAGGCCAAGCACAATCGCCGCCACGCAAGCGCCCAATTGGCGCGCATGTTCACAATCTCCCTGCCTGTTGAGTTGTCGCGTGAGCAGCAAATCGAACTCACCCGCGACTACATCAAGCGAAGTTTTACTGATCGAGGTATGGTTGCAGACTGGGTGATCCACGATCCAGACGGCAAAAAACATGCAAATCCACACGTGCACATCATGACCACAATGCGCGATTTGAATGATGATAAGTGGGGTTTGA
>Ga0228657_1000808_pt1 | contig 12344 bp, 11 predicted proteins | sample 70DmetaG_FD_182743 | JGI IMG/M metagenome (GOLD analysis project Ga0228657, IMG submission 182743) | Seawater microbial communities from Monterey Bay, California, United States - 70D | ecosystem: Environmental > Aquatic > Marine > Coastal | place: USA: California | collected 2016-10-07 | reverse complement strand
GCAGGGCATGACCAAATTCGTGAAATAGGGTAGTAACTTCTTGAAAACTCAGCAGCGAGGGTTGGCTTTCAATGGGTCTTGAAAAATTACATACGATAGAGATGTGGGGGTGTTGATCTTTTTTTTGAGAACGATAGCTGGTCATCCATGCCCCGCTCCGTTTTCCTGGTCTTGGAAAAAAGTCGGTGTACAACAAGGCGCAGAAATTACCCTCTCGATAAACTTCAAAAGTAAGGACTTCTTCATGGTAGGCATTTAAAGTCTTGTTCTCTTTGAACTCTAATTTGTATAATTTATTTACCACTTCAAACAAACCTTCCAGGACTCCATTTAAAGGAAAATAGGGTTTGAGTTCTTGTTCATTCAATTGTAAATGGGCTTCTTTCAATTTTTCGGAAGCATAAGCCGTATCCCATTTTTCCAGATTTTTAAGGTCTAATTTTTTGAAAGCAAAATCTTCTAAAACCTTCCATTCTTTTTTTGCTGCGGGCAGTGCTTTTTCTGCTAGATCATCCAAAAATCTTTTAACCTTTTTGGGAGATTGAGCCATACGTTCTTCTAATACAAAAGCTGCATGAGATGCATACCCTAATATTTGTGCACGTTCTTGACGTAATTTTACTATTTCAAGAATTATCGAGCTATTGTTATGATCATTATCCTGAAATCCTCGTTTCCCAAAAGCAATACTCATCTGTTTTCTCAGATCTTGGTCATTTGCATAGGTCATGAAGGGGACATAGCTGGGGTAATCCAAAGTAAAAACCCAACCTTCTTTATCCATCTGTTTTGCTGTTGTTTTTGCCATATCGATTACGGCAGGGGGAAGTCCTTTGAGTTTTTCCTCAGATCGTATATGAAGACTGTAGGCTTGCGTATCGGCTAAAACATTCTCTCCAAAGGTTAAGCTCAATTGGGCGAGTTGAGCGTCAAGCTTTCGAAGTTTTTCTTGTTCAACTTCGTCCAGTAAGGCTCCATTTCGAACAAAGCTATTGTATTCTTTTTCAAGAAGGGTTAGTTGTTCTTTATTGAGTTTAGATCGGTCTTCATTTTTGTAAACATACTGTATCCGTTCAAAAAGTTTTTTATTCAAACGTACATCGTTTTGAAATTTTGTGAGCATGGGGGCAGCTTCTTGTGTTGCCTTTTGAAGTGCTTCACTAGTTTCGGCACTGTTTAGATTAAAGAGTAAAGAAGAATTTCGGCTAATTAAACTGCCACAGCTGTCTAATGCTTCAAGGGTATTGTAAAAAGTAGGCTGAGATTTATTTTCACAAATCGCATCAATTTCATTCAATGCTTCAGTTATTGTCTGTTCTATGGCTGGGACAAAATGTTTTGTTTGAATTTCAGAAAAGGGAGCCGCTTCAAAGGTTGTTTTGAATGACGATAAAAGGGGATTGTTCAAAGTCCTATTTTTTTACTTGTTTACTACTTTGTATTACTTTTTCTTTTAGACTGCTTTTGTAGTCCAAAATTTTCTTTTGGATTTTTTGGTCTTGACTTCCAAGAATTTGGGCAGCGAGAATACCAGCATTCTTAGCTCCGTTTAATGCTACTGTAGCCACAGGAACTCCACCCGGCATTTGCAATATGGAAAGAACGGAATCCCAACCATCAATAGAGTTACTCGATTTAATGGGAACACCTATTACAGGCAAGGGACTTAAAGAAGCGATCATTCCAGGGAGGTGTGCTGCGCCTCCAGCTCCTGCAATGATAACTTTAATTCCTCGGTGGTGTGCTTCAGTGCCATAAGACATCATTTTTTCTGGGGTGCGATGTGCAGATACAATATCTACCTCGGTCTCTATTCCTAAAGCTTCTAAAATTTCTATTGCTTCTTTCATGATTGGAAGATCTGAATGGCTTCCCATAATTATTCCGACTTGTATCATATTATTTTGAAATTACTTCTATAGTTTCTTTTACTTCCTCTGCGATTTTTCTCGCAATATCTAAATCTTTATTTACGATGGTAATATGTCCCATTTTGCGAAAAGGTCGAGTTTCTTTCTTTCCATAAATATGAGGGTTTACTCCTTCAATAGCTAGTATATGTTCTAAATTTTTGTAGTGTACAGCTCCAGTATAGCCTTTTTTTCCAACCAGATTGACCATAACCCCAGTCAATTTATTTTCAGTATTGCCTAACGGGAGATTAAGTATGGCTCTTGTATGTTGTTCAAATTGTGATGTGTAGGACGCCTCTATGCTGTAATGTCCACTGTTATGTGGTCTAGGGGCAACTTCATTTACCCAAATTTCACCTTCTTTGGTGAGGAAGAGTTCAACCGCTAAAAGACCTACATGTTGAAATGCTCTAGAAACACTTAGGGCAACTTCCTCTGCTTTTTTAGCTATTGCTTTAGAGATTCGTGCAGGACTTAATACGTATTCTACTTGGTTGGCTTCGGGATGGAATTCCATTTCTACACAAGGATAGCATTGGATTTCTCTTTTGGGACTTCTGCAAACAATGATTCCCAATTCTTTATCAATATTAACGAGGTCCTCAGCTATACAGCCCCCTTCGTTAACTTGCTCTAGATCGTGATTGGAGCGAACAATTTTTACCCCATAACCATCATAACCCATTGATTCTGATTTCCAAACAAAAGGAAATGATACAAATCCTCTAACAACCGCATCCTTTAATTCTTCTTTCGAAGAAAAGAGTTGGAAGGAAGCCGTAGGGATATTATTTTTTTTGTAAAATTCTTTTTGATGACATTTATTTTGAATGATTTTCAAAACCTGAGCTTGAGGATATACCCGAACACCTTGTTTTTCTAGATGAGCTAATGCATCAGCGTTAACGTTTTCTATCTCGATTGTCAAAATATCAATATCTTTTCCAAAGGCAACAACAGCTTCGTAATCCATTAGATCCCCTTGGACAAATCGATTGCATGCGAGGCGTGCTGGAGCTTCAAAACTAGGATCCATTACTTTGGTTTGAATATCCCACTGACGTGTGGTAGTAAGCAACATTTTACCCAGTTGCCCTCCTCCGAGAATACCTATTGTCTTTTCACCAGAAAAATATCCCATCTTTTGCTTTTGGCAAAAATACGGATAAGTTTTTTGGAAAGGAAAAAAGCCACTTAAAATGGGTATCTTTAGTCAAAAATTGTAAACATGATTAATCTTGTTCTATTTGGAAAGCCTGGAGCTGGAAAAGGTACACAAGCGGCTTTTCTCAAAGAAAAATATAATTTAGTACATATCTCTACGGGCGATTTATTTCGCTTCAACATAAAAAATCAAACCGATTTAGGGACTCTAGCCAAATCTTACATGGATCAAGGGGATTTAGTTCCAGACCAAGTAACTATTGATATGCTAGAGACTGAGGTTGATCGTAATCCTCAAGCAGCGGGATTTATATTTGATGGATTTCCTAGAACTGCCTCTCAAGCTGAGGCGTTGGACAACTTTTTAGCAGGGAAGGGCATGGAAATTACAGCCACTATAGCTCTTGAAGCTCACGATGATCTATTGGTGAAGCGTTTATTAGAGCGTGGACTTACAAGCGGAAGAACTGACGATAAGGACGAATCAAAAATTCGAAATCGCTTTGAAGAATACAATAATAAAACGGCACCACTAAAATCGTATTACGAAGGACAAAACAAATTTCACTCGGTCAACGGTATTGGAACGATAGATGAAATCACTGAGCGTTTGACCCAGCTCATTGCTCGTTTATAAAAATCTATGACTGAAGGGAATTTTGTCGATTATGTAAAACTTTTAGTAAGCTCTGGTAATGGAGGCAAGGGTTCCATTCACTTGCATCGCGAAAAATTCATCACCAAAGGAGGACCTGACGGTGGAGACGGTGGTCGTGGAGGACATATCATCATAAAAGCAAACAAACAGCTTTGGACTCTTTATACTTTTAAGTTTAAAAAACATTTTTCTGCAGGTCATGGAGGAGATGGAAGTAAAAACCGAAGTAGTGGAGTACAAGGAAAAGATGAAATAATTGAAGTGCCTTTAGGAACAGTTGTTAGAAATACCAATACCAATGAGGTCTTATTTGAAATTACAGAAGCAAATCAAGAACAAATTTTGTTAAAAGGAGGGCTTGGCGGAAGAGGAAATTGGCATTTCAAATCCGCTACTCGTCAAACTCCTCGTTACGCGAAACCGGGAATAGAAGGAACTACCATTCAGATAACTTTGGAATTAAAAGTATTGGCAGATGTTGGTTTAGTGGGTTTTCCCAATGCTGGAAAATCTACCCTTCTCGCTGCTTTAACATCTGCAAAACCAAAAATAGCTGATTATGAGTTTACTACTTTAAAACCTAACTTAGGAATTGTAGATTACAGAGATTATCGTTCTTTCGTGATGGCAGATATTCCAGGTATTATAGAAGGTGCTGCTGAAGGGAAAGGATTGGGACATTATTTTCTAAGGCATATTGAGAGAAATTCAATTTTACTTTTTGTGATCCCATCTGATACAAAAGAGTTAAAAGCGGAATTTGAAATTCTTTTTAACGAATTAAAAAAATATAATCCAGAACTGTTAGACAAGCAATATATGGTTGTGCTCTCCAAAGCTGATTTATTGGATGATGAATTAAAACAAGAATATACCAATGAAATGAAAAATCTTTTTACAGAGGTTCCTCATTTGATAATTTCTAGCGCAACTCAGTATCATCTAACTGAATTGAAAGATGCGTTATGGAACTTGCTAACGGACAAAAAAGGATGAAGAGAATTTTTTTGTTATTCATTATTCTATTTATGGAGGCTAGGTCTCAAGATGCAACACCTATAGCCACCTATCCGTTTAAGACAGACATGGCCTATCAAACCAAACTCAAAGAATTCATTAATACTTATGAAGCGCAACCTGACTTGTCTTTATTAGACACACTAGCACAATTTTCATTTCGATACAAAGATTGGGAAACATCAATTTCTTTTGCTCAAAAGGCGATCGCTCAAAAATCAACAGCGCAACGATACTTTCTTCTTGGTGGGGCAGCTGGATTTAGAGCTTTGGAGGTTTCGATTTTTTCCTCAATGAAATACATAAACATAATGAAACCTGCTTTTGAGGAATCAATAAGACTAGAGCCAGAAAATATTCTCTATTTAAGGGCGCAAGTTGATGTTTTAGTTGCGTTGCCTTCCCTTTTGGGAGGGAGTATTGAAAATGCTCAAAATATCATTGATAAAATGATAAAATTAGACCCACTTGAAGGGCTGTTGGCTCAGGGTTCTTTATATGAGAATGACAAGAACTTAAAAAGAGCAAAAGAGGTTTATCAGCAAGTTCTCAATTACCTAAATCAAACCTTAGGGAGCTGCAACGAGGACTTTATCATGTATCTCCAAAAAAGCAGAAGGGATCTAGCTTATGATTTAGGGCGTATAACAGCAGATTTTGATTTAAATATTTCTTGGGGAAACTGTTGCTTATCCTATTTTGAGCGCACCTATGGATTAAGTGACACCGTCCCTAAGGCTTGGGTCTATTATCAATGGTTGCGATTGGCAAAAAAGTCAAAAAATAAACAACAGATGAAAAGCTTAATTAGCAAAACCATTCCTTTGGAAAATAAGTTTCCAAAGTTAGAAGCTTTAATTGAAGAGATAAACTTATGATGCGGTTACATTTTATTGCTATTGGAGGAAGTGCAATGCACAGCCTGGCACTTGCAATGCATCAGCTAGGACATCAGGTGAGTGGCAGTGACGATGCGCTTTTTGAACCCTCTAAAAGTAATTTAAAGAGTGCTGGTTTACTTCCTGATGCGTTAGGGTGGAATCCAAAAAATATCCATTCAGAAATCGATGTGATTGTTCTCGGAATGCACGCTAAAAAAGATAATCCAGAATTTATAAAAGCTCAACAATTGGGATTGAAAATCCAGTCCTATCCGGAGTTCTTGGCAGAACGTTCGCAGGATAAAACCCGTGTAGTGATTGCAGGGAGCCATGGAAAAACAACCATCACCTCTATGATCTTACATGTATTAAATTACCACGATAAGCAAACGGACTTTATGGTAGGTGCTCCTTTGGCAGCTTTTAATCAAACTCTTTTTCTTTCAGAAGAAAATGACTTTATACTGCTTGAAGGAGATGAATACTTATCTTCTGCTATGGACCTAAGGCCAAAGTTTTTGTGGTATCAGCCAGAAATTGCGTTAATAAGCGGTATCGCATGGGATCATATCAATGTTTTTCCCACTTTTGAAAATTATGTGGAACAATTTGATCGTTTCATATCTTCTATACAGGCTGGAGGTGTACTCATTTATAATGCTGATGATGTCGTCCTAAAAAAATTGGTGGAAAATCATAATCACCCCATAAAGAAGATACCGTATCAAATTCCAGAACACTCCATCGAATCAGGAACGACCTATCTTGAAACAGCTGAAGGTAGTTTGCCTCTTTCAATTTTTGGGAGCCACAATCTCTATAATCTTGCGGGGGCTCAATGGGTTGCTCAATTAATGGGAATTGATGCTTCTGAGTTTTATGAGGCCATTCCGAGCTTTATGGGAGCATCCAAACGATTAGAACGTATTGGAAAAGGTAAAACAGCTTTGTTGTTCAAAGACTTTGCACATGCACCTAGCAAAGTAAAGGCAACAGCTAAAGCCGTTAAAAAGCAATTTGTAGATAAAAAAATTACACTTTGTTTAGAGTTGCATACCTACAGTAGTTTGGATTCAAATTTTATAGAGCAATACACAAACTGCCTTGATCAGGCCGACGAAGCCATAGTATTTTACGACCCAGAGGCATTAAAAATAAAAAATAGAAAACCTATAGAGCCTAAAACGATTAAAGCAGCCTTTAAAAATACTTCTTTATTGATCTTTACGGAGTCAAATTCCCTGAAAGAGTATTTATTTCGAAAACAATATCACAAAGAAGTCATGGTAATGATGAGTTCGGGAAGCTTTGGAGGTTTGGATTGGGAGAAGCTTACAAGTCATGTGTCTTATTTTTAAAAGTATTCAGAGTTTATAAAGATTCTTATCTTGTAGAGTCTTTAATTAGCATCCTAAATGAAACCCAAATCATTATCCATAAATCAATGGGATGACTTAGATCGTCCAAGATAAAAGTTAAAAATGCATTGGGGAACCGCTTTAAGCAATTCCGAATTATTTGCTATTTTGATTGGTAGTGGAACTCCAGATGAAAGTGCAGTGGGTCTCATGCAAAGAATTCTTTCTAGCGTTGATAATGATTTAAATAAATTTCAGCGATTATCTCTAGAGCGTTTAATGAAGTTTAAGGACATAGGTGAAGCAAAAGCAATTAAATTAAAAGCCGCGATTGAACTAAATAAGAGAGTTCAGCAATCCTCATATAAAAAGGATATTATTTTAATTACAAGTAAAAAAGTCAATGACATTATTTCAGCCGATCTAAGTGGACTTCCTCATGAAGAATTTTGGGTTTTATATTTAAATCAATCGTCAAGACTGATTGAAAAATATCGTTTGAGCAAGGGGGGTATATCCCAAATTGTAGTTGATATTAGACTGGCTTTTAAACGTACTTTTGAGGTTGGAGCAACTGCTTTAATTCCCAGTTCAAGCGATAAAGAAATAACACGAAAATTTAAGACTGCTGCGACTCAAGTGGATCTTAGGATTTTAGACCATATCATTGTATCAGAAAAAGCTTATTTTAGCTTTGCTGATGAAGACCTTCTGTAAATGCTACTAGTATACACGCATAAAATTACACCTAGGGTATCCTATATTTTCAAACATATATTCGAACAGATGTTAGGTTATGATGTAGGTTTAACCTCGGCGGTAGAAGAATTTGTAGCGCATTCTGGCCCAAAATTTAGTTACACCACAAAACCGCTAGGAGGAGAACTTTTTATCTCTTCCCATAGCCTTTTATTTGAACAGGGAGTTGTTTCCCAAGATATAGTGGTGACATATTGGGAATCACTTCCAATTTTTTTTAAAACCCATTCTGAAGGGATATGCCCTTTTGATCTTTTTGCAGCTAGTTTTTATCTTTTGAGTCGTTATGAAGAATCCTTGCCTCATATAAAAACTGTAGAAGGTCACTTTGATGCATCTGAAAGTTTAGCAAAGCAACATCAATTTTTAGAACTCCCCGTAGTCGATTTATGGGTAATCAAACTTCATGAAATTTTGGCTTCTCATTTTGAAGAGTTGGAAAACATCCTTAAAGTAGCTCCTCAGAAAGAAATATTAATTGAAGTGCCTCTAGCTTTTAAATACAAATTTAGAAGTCCTTTGGTAGCACTGGGAAGTTTTTTACATTCTCTTTGGAAATTTGATGTTAAAGCGCTTTTGATTCAAATCTTAGTTTTGTTACGATTAAAAAAAGACCCCTATGATAGTTTTGAATCATGGAATTTGTGGTTTACACCTTCGACCGTAAAGCCAAAAATATTTTTTCTTTTAGCCAAAAGTTCTTCTTATCAATCCACTATTTCAATATTTAATTTAAGCTACAGAAAAATCATAAAACAAGTAGGAGATCTATTTCCACTGGGAGTTTTGGCTTCTATAAAATCACAACTGATACCTGATGAAAATTTTTCGAGAGAGAAAAAAGACTTTCAAAACTTAACTCACAGAGTAATTTCTGAGGTACGATGGAGTAATGGGATCAGAAATGTTAATAAGGATTACAATACCTTAGCCGATTTTGAATTCAATTCAGACTACAGCATGGGTTATTTCGATCAGATTGGGTTTCGCGCAGGCACAGCAACACCTTTTTATTTTTACGATGTATCCAATGAGTTTCAACTCCCCCTAAAAGTACATCCTGTATTTGCTACAGAGGCTGGCTTAAAAAATCAAAAATCAAATCAGGTTTTTTCAATGCTTGAAAAAGTTTATCAAAAACTACCCCTAAGCAGTTCTAAATGTATTGTTGTTTTGACCAATGAATTCTTGCATCCCAATACGAAATATAATACCTTACAAGAAGGACTTCAAGACTATATCTGTGATTAATACTAATTCACTTACTGACATTTTCTTTGATTTAGACCATACGCTATGGGACTTTGAAAAAAACTCGGCCCTTACCTTTCAGTTGATTTTTGATCAATTGGGTTTCTCCCTAAACGTAGATAAATTTCTATTAATATATGGCCCTATAAATCATGCTTTATGGAAATTATATAGAGAAAATAAGATCAGTCAAGATGAACTCAGAATCAATCGTTTAACGCATACTTTTGAAGCTATTAATTTTGATATAGATCGTTCTCAAATAAAAGAAATATCAGAATTCTACATTACTCATCTAAGTACCTTTCCGCATTTATTTGATGGTACTCACGAGTTACTCAAAAATCTAAAAAAAGACTACCGCCTTCATATCATTACCAATGGCTTTGAACAAGTTCAGCATTTCAAGATTGAAAATTCCGGTCTTCAACCCTATTTTGAAAACACTTTTACAGCAGAAAAAGTAGGATTTAAAAAACCTCATCCACAAATTTTTCAAACAGCTTTAGAGTTAGCAAACACCACACATAAAACTTCTCTAATGATTGGTGATAGTTTAGAGGCAGATGTAGAAGGAGCTTTAAATGTAGGTATGCAAGCAATTCATTTTAATTCTCATGCAGAAGAAGAACACCAGAAATGCCCTATTGTATATTCTTTAGCTGATTTGAATTTTCTGATTAACTAAGTTTTTCTGAAAGGGTTAATGCCAACTATAATCCTTATTTTTGAGCATGGAATTGAGCGGAGCACAAAAAGCAGTTGACGACTGGATTAAGTCCCATGGAGTTCGATATTTTAATGAGCTGACTAATATGGCGCAACTAACTGAAGAAGTTGGAGAGGTAGCACGAATAATTGCTAGGCGTTATGGAGAACAGTCAGAAAAAGAAAGCGATAAAGGAAAAGATTTAGGAGAAGAGTTGGCCGATGTTATTTTCGTGGCTTTGTGCTTAGCCAATCAGACAGGAGTAGATCTCAACGCGGCTTTTGAGAAAAAACTAACTGAAAAATCAAAACGGGATCACGATCGGCATCACAATAACCCTAAATTGAAACCCTAAGTTTTAGATGAAGGTAAAATTATCTCACTCAAATCAAATTTGTAAAGGTGAACTCAATATAACGGGCTCTAAAAGCGAAACAAACAGATTACTTTTTTTGCAAGCCGTTTTATCCGAGTTTGAAATTGAAAACATTTCAAATTCGGACGATAGTAAGGCAATGCAAGCAGCCTTAACTTCAAATGAAAAGCTGATTGACATTCATCATGCGGGAACCGCTATGCGATTTTTAACAGCTTACTTTTCCAATCAAGAAGGAAGAGAAGTAGTTTTAACAGGATCTCATCGAATGCAAGAACGCCCGATAAAAATTCTTGTTGAAGCATTGCAAACTCTTGGTGCATCTATTTCTTATGAAAAAAAAGAAGGATATCCGCCTTTACGTATCCAAGGGAAAACATTAGAGGGAGGAAGTGTGAGTTTGCCTGCAGATATTAGCAGTCAATACATCTCATCATTATTACTCCTTGGTCCTGTATTGAAAAAGGGTGTTGAATTAAACCTTGTAGGAAAAATAACTTCCGTTCCTTATATCAACATGACTTTAGCTTTGCTAAGTAAATTAGGAGTTAAAACAGATTTCAAAGGGCAAAAAATCAAAGTAAATTACCTTGCAAGCCCACAAAAAAAGAAGCTGATTGTAGAGTCTGATTGGAGTTCAGCATCTTATTATTTTAGTATTGCAGCGCTTTCCGAAGCGGCTGAAATTCATTTAACAAGTTATAAAGCAGATAGTTTACAGGGAGATTCGATTTTAAGGTCGGTTTATGAACCCTTAGGGGTAAACTCACGAATTGAAGGAACAAAACTAATCCTTATTAAGAAAAAAGTACCCCTGCCCGATACAATAGAATGGGATCTTTCCAAAGCTCCAGATATAGCGCAAACTCTAGCGGTAAGTTGTTATGGTTTGGGAATAGGATGTGATTTAGTGGGATTACATACTTTAAAAATCAAAGAGACCGACCGTTTAGTAGGCTTAAATCAAGAACTCTCTAAACTAGGGGCAACAATAACCGTTACGGAGAAGAGTTTGCATTTATCAGCAGGGCAGAATTTTATTAAAGAGTGTTCTATACCCACTTATAACGACCATCGTATGGCAATGGCTTTTGCGCCTCTGGCATTAAAAATTCCTCTATCTATAGAGGATGCTGGAGTGGTTTCTAAGTCTTATCCGAGTTTTTGGGAGGACTTAAAACAACTTGATTTTAAAATAGAAAAGAGATAATTGCCAATTTACTTGACAACCGCTATCTCAAGATGGTATATTTGCAGCCTAAAAATATTTAATGAAGTTATCAGATTTTCAATTCGAACTCCCCAATGTTCTTTTAGCCCAAAGACCTGCCCAGGATCGTGACGAGTCCCGTCTTATGGTTTTAAACCGTAAAGAAGAAACTGTAGAGCATCACACCTTTAAAGACGTCATCAATTTTTTTGATGAGGGAGATGTCATGGTACTTAACAATACTAAGGTTTTTCCTGCACGTCTCTTTGGGAACAAAGAAAAAACAGGAGCCCGCATCGAAGTGTTTTTACTGCGAGAACTCAATCAAGAACAGCGTCTGTGGGATGTTCTCGTTGATCCTGCAAGAAAAATTAGAATTGGAAATAAATTGTATTTCGGAAACGATGACAGTTTGGTCGCTGAGGTTATAGATAATACAACCTCTAGAGGAAGAACATTGAGATTTCTTTTTGATGGGAGTTATGCGGAGTTTCGCTCAAAACTAAAAGAGTTGGGACAAACCCCATTGCCCAAATACATTAAGCGTCCAATAGATGAAGAGGACCAAGATCGCTATCAAACGATTTATGCCAAGCACGAAGGAGCTGTTGCTGCACCTACTGCTGGGCTTCATTTTTCAAAACACTTACTCAAACGTCTTGAAATCAAGGGTATTGATTTGGCGGAACTCACTTTACATGTTGGTCTCGGAACCTTTAGCCCTGTAGAAGTAGAAGATTTATCCAAACACAAAATGGACTCTGAGGAATTAATTATTGACGCCACAGCTGTCACTAAAGTTAACGAGGCAAAAGCCAATCGCAGAAAAATATGTGCGGTAGGAACAACAGTGATGCGTGGACTAGAAAGTTCTGTTTCTTCTTCAGGACAGTTAAATGAATATCAAGGATGGACGCATAAGTTCATTTTTCCTCCCTATGAATTTTCTATTGCCAATAGCATGATAACAAATTTTCACACTCCAAAGTCAACTTTGTTGATGATGGCATCTGCCTTTGCAGATAGAGAATTTATCAAACATGCTTAT
>Ga0228657_1000801_pt1 | contig 12445 bp, 9 predicted proteins | sample 70DmetaG_FD_182743 | JGI IMG/M metagenome (GOLD analysis project Ga0228657, IMG submission 182743) | Seawater microbial communities from Monterey Bay, California, United States - 70D | ecosystem: Environmental > Aquatic > Marine > Coastal | place: USA: California | collected 2016-10-07 | reverse complement strand
TTTTCTGGTCATTCAGGAGTAGGTAAGACAACCTTGTTAAATGCATTAGAGCCAGGATTAAATTTAAAAACAAAACAAATTTCTGATCAACATCAGCAAGGACAACATACTACTACTTTTGCAGAAATGTTTGATTTAAGTTTTAATGCAAAGATTATAGATACTCCAGGTATTAAAGGATTTGGAGTAGTAGACATTGATAAAGAAGAATTAGGAGATTATTTCACAGAATTTTTTGCACTAAAAAGTGCCTGTAAATTTCATAATTGTATTCATGTGAATGAGCCGCAGTGTGCAGTAAAAGAGGCTTTAGAAAATGAAAAGGTTTCGTGGTCTCGATATAAAAGCTACCTTCAAATCTTGGAAGGTGAGGAGGAAAATTACAGAACTGATATTTGGGATTAGAAATTTTATTTCTTTAAAAATAATATAATATTTAATGAAAGCAGTTATTCAGCGAGTATCAAGGGCAAGTGTAACGATAAACAATAAAAAAGTTGCAAATATTCTTCACGGTGTTTTAATTTTGCTTGGAGTTGAGGAACTAGATACTCAACAAGATATTAATTGGCTTTCTAATAAAATTATAAATCTTAGAATTTTTAATGATGAAAACGGCGTCATGAATAATTCTTTACTAGACAACCAAGGAGATGTGATAGTAGTTAGTCAATTTACGTTACACGCATCAACAAAGAAAGGGAATAGACCAAGTTATATGAAAGCTGCCAGGCCATCTAAATCGATTCCTTTGTACAATAAGTTTATAGATACTTTAGAATCTAAACTTGGAAAAAAAATTCAAACAGGAAAGTTTGGGTCTCATATGGAGTTAGAAATTCATAATGATGGACCAGTTACCATTATCATAGACACAAAAAATAAATTTTAACATTTTTTTAGTTTCCATGGGAATTAATTTAGTATATATTTACTATGGAAACTAATTAATATATTTTAAAAATGAAAAAAATAATGATGGCAGTAGTAATTATTTCTACTGTTTTATTCTCTTGTAAAGGAGAAAAGAAAGAAAAAATTGTTGTTAAAGAAGAAGTTAAGGTTGAAAAAACTAACATGGTTAATAATCTAGATTTAACTACTTCTGTAATGACATGGAAAGGAACAAAACCAACAGGTTCTCATAACGGAACAGTTTCTTTTACAAGTGGAGGTATGGTTGTTGAAAATGGTGTTTTAAAAGAAGGTGAGTTTGTCATAGATATGAGTACTATAAAAAACCTTGACATGGCTGGTAGTGAAGGAGCGGGGAAAATTGAAAAACATTTAAAAGCTCCAGATTTTTTTGATGTTGCTCTATATCCCTCCTCTAAATTTGTAATCACATCAGTACTACAAGTTGAAGGTAATATGACAGTTACAGGAAACTTAACTATTAAAGATGTAACCAAAAGTATTACGATCCCTGCATCTGTCTCAACTCTAGATGGTGTAACAACTTTTAAAAGTGAATTATTTAATATAGATCGTGCAGACTTTAATGTAAAGTACGGTTCTAAAAGATGGATAGAAGGCTTAAAAGATAAATTTATCGATGATTTAGTAGAGATGTCTTTTACTGTAGTATCAAAATAATAATTAATAAAATAAATACATATGAAAACTTATAAAATAGAAAGACCAAAATGTGGATGTGGAAACACATCAGATTCACAAGGATTTTGTGACGGATCACATTCAAACAAGTAAGAAAAAAAGCTCAAAACATTGTTTTGAGTTTTTTTTTATACTTGAATTTCAGTTGTACTCTTAACCTGTTCTATACTAAAAGTACTATGAGTACTTCCTATATGCTTAATGGTAGTAAGTTTTGTAACCATAAATTCACGATATTCTTTCATGTCAGATACATGAATTTTTATGATATAATCATAATCTCCACTCACATGAAAGCATTCAGAAACTTCATTTAGTTTTAAAATTTCTTTTTCAAAATTTGATAAAAATTCTTTGGAGTGTTGCAGAAGCTTTATATGGCAAAAAATAAGAAAAGATTTATTGATTTTTTCTTTATCTATAATAGCCACATATTTTTTTATGACACCCTCTTTTTCTAACTTCTTTATTCTTTCATAGACAGCAGTAACCGATAAATTTAATTGTAAAGAAAGCTGTTTGCTGGTTTGTTTACTATCATTTTGAAGAAGACTAATTAGCTTTTTATCTACATGATCTAATTTCATTTATGTGTTTTTAGTTAGGTATTTTTTATTTGAGAAATAGTTAACCGAAAAATTTTCTAAAATTTTAAATTAAAATATAAAAATAAAGATTTATAGTTTATAAGTAGTGTTTTTTGACTAAAAAAAAACTAATATTATGTCTATTAGTTGATTATTTATCTATTTATTTTTAAATTTGATAAAAATACTACTATTATGAGTTTCAATCCAGCAGACAATATTCAAGATCTTCAAAACTTTGGAGAGTTTGGGGGTGTAAACCCTTCTATTTCAGATTCATCAACATATACTTTTATGGCAGCCAAAACAATGGCTGATACTTTTGAAGGGAATACAGACGGTTGTCATTTGTATTCTCGTCATACCACACCAAGTAATTTATGTTTAGGTGAAGCACTCGCTGCTATGGAAGGTACAGAAACAGCCAATGTATCTGCTTCAGGAATGGGGGCTATTACTCCAGTATTATTGCAATTATGTGGCGCAGGTGACCATATCGTGTCAAGTAGAACTATTTATGGAGGTACCTATGCATTTTTAAAGAACTTTACCCCTAGGTTAGCCATTCAAACTTCTTTTGTTGATATCACAAATTTAGAAATAGTGGAGGCTTCAATTACTGAAAACACCAAGGTTTTATACTGTGAATCTGTAAGTAACCCTTTGCTAGAGGTAGCCGATATTAAAGGATTAGCCGCTTTGGCAAAAAAGCATAGGTTAACCTTAGTAGTTGATAATACATTTTCACCTTTATCTATTTCTCCTATTCAATTAGGAGCAGATGTTGTGGTACACAGTTTAACAAAATTTATTAATGGTTCTTCAGACGCAGTAGGTGGTGTTGTTTGTGGTAGTCAAGAATTTATAGATCAATTAAGAAGTGTCATAGATGGTGCTTGTATGCTTCTTGGATCTACCATGGATAGCCTTCGTGCTTCTTCAATTTTAAAGAATTTAAGAACGCTTCATATTCGTATGAAGCAGCACAGTTATAATGCTTCTTATTTAGCCAATAAGTTTGAAGCTGATGGTATAAAAACAGTATATCCTGGTCTAGAATCGCATCCATCACATCAATTATTTACTTCTATGATGAATACGGAATATGGATATGGAGGCATGTTAACAATAGATGCAGGTTCTCTAGAAAAAGCCAATGCACTTATGGAAGCTATGCAACAAAATAATGTTGGTTATTTAGCAGTAAGTTTAGGTTTTTATAAAACATTATTTTCCGCTCCAGGAACTTCTACTTCTTCAGAAATTCCAGAGGATGAACAAGTAGAAATGGGTTTATCAGATGGTTTAATTCGTTTTTCAATTGGGTTAGATAACAATATCGAAAGAACGTATCAGACCATAAAAAAGTGCATGAAAGAGGTTGGGGTTTTAACTAGTGAATCTTTAGTTTCAAATTAAAAATCTCTAAAAGCTCTGTAGAATAATTCTTTGGATAATTTTTTCATGTTGTTATCTTTAAATCTTTCTTCTGAAAGACTTTTTGTATTCCATCTTTTTCCTTCTTTGATTAATTTAAAACTAAATAGAGAAGATGTTGAATCTTTTTGATCAAGTAATGGGTAGCGTAAATCTTTATAAATAACTTGTTTGTTGTTTAAAGAACTTAACGTGTAAAATTCATTACTAAACCATCGTAATGTTCTTATGTCTGGATGATTAACATCCACAAGAGTATGGTTCTTAGGAATATTTATAAAGTTGGTAGGTCCTGTGATGTTATCAAAAATTGAATAAAAAGCTACCGTATAGTTTTTATCAGTTTCTGCTACAGCATACCACAAAACATTGTTTAAAATTGTGGGTTGTGCACTAAATTTTGAATAGTTAATGTTCGCTTTCTGAAAAGACTTTTTAAAAGTTTGATCTACATATATTTTATTACCAATGGTAAAGATCATATATGCAGAACTAAGATAAAGACCTGCTTTTGTCCATATTCTTCGTGTAGGGTTTTTTCGATTAAAAAACATTGCAATAATCATACATAGTAGAAAGGGAAGGGTGTATAGTGGATCTGCAACAGCGATGTTGTTAAAAGCAACTCTATAATCTGAAAAGGGTAAAAATAATTGTGTTCCATAAGGAGTGAAACTATCGAGAATTGGGTGTGTAAAAATAGATAAAAAGAACAACCAGATCCAATCTTTTAAGTTAGTTGTTCCTTTTCTTTTAGGCCCATAATTGTAGGCTTTTGAACTTATAAAGCCAAAGATAAAGGCTCCTAAAATTGCAAAAATAATAGAATGCATAAATCCTCTATGAAAAGCTAGGCTGTCTATTTCATTAGAATAATAAAGACTACCAATAAGTACATCTAGATCTGGAATTGTGCCACCAATAGCACCGAAGAGAATGGCTTTATTTCCTATTTTCTTTCCTAAAGCTATTTCGCCACAAGCAGCTCCTAAAACAATCTGAGTAATCGAATCCATGGGTGCAAATGTAACCAACTCATTTCACTTGCATAGCTTCTTCTAAAATCGTAACATTACAAAACAAAAATTGAAAATATGCAAGACCAAGAAAATCTTTCAGAGATAAAAATACAAGACCAAAAAATTATGGAGAATAGTGAGCTTTCAATTTTTGAGGCTATTATTCCTATCATCATTTTAGTAGGGCTATTGGCCTATAATGTTTTTATTTTTGGAGATGATTCATTAAGTGGTTCAAATCAGTTTATATTATTAATAGGAGGAGCCGTAGCAGCAATAGTAGGTTTTAGAAATAAGGTTTCCTTTTCAAAAATGATGGATGAGGTTGCAGAGAATGTTAAGTCTACCTCTAGTGCTATATTTATTTTATTAATGGTAGGAGCATTAGCAGGTACCTGGCTGGTCAGTGGAATTATACCTACAATGATCTATTATGGATTACAGATTTTAAACCCCACAATTTTCTTACCAGCATGTTTAATTATTTGTGCGGTTATTTCTGTAGCAACCGGAAGTTCCTGGACTACTTCAGCAACCGTAGGTATTGCGTTAATTGGAATTGCGGGAGCTCTAGATATTTCTCTAGGAATGACAGCAGGAGCTGTTTTATCTGGTGCTTATTTTGGAGATAAAATGTCACCAATGTCAGATACAACTAACTTAGCTCCAGCAATGGCAGGAACAGATTTATTTACACATATAAAGTATATGTCTTACACTACAGTTCCTACTTTTATAGTTACTCTAATTATTTTTATAATCATAGGACTTACACTTACTGTTAATGGTGATGCAGATACTTCAGCGATGCTGGCAGATATTGATAAGGCTTTTAATATTAATCCATGGTTATTTTTAGTACCAGTTATGGTAATTGCTCTTATCATAAAAAAAACACCTCCCTTAATAGCTTTGCTAGCAGGAACTCTTTTAGCGGCAATTTTTGCCTTATTTTTTCAGCCACAAATTATTATGAATATTGCTGGTGCAACTGAATTAACATTTAACTCAGCCTACAAAGGGTTGATGACTGCAATAACTGTAGATACAGCTATAGCAACAGATAATGAAATTTTGGCAAAGTTATTTACAGCTGGAGGTATGGCAAAAATGATGGGAACAATCTGGCTTATTTTGTGTGCCATGGTTTTTGGAGGAATTATGGATGCCATTGGAGCCCTGGCTAAGATTAGTAGCTTTATGTTACAACTTTTTGATTCTGTTTTTGGATTGTTTGCCAGTACAGTTTTTACATGTATTTGATTAAATTTTACCGCTTCAGATCAATATTTGGCGATAGTTGTACCAGGTAAAATGTATTCTAAAGCTTTTAAAGAAAAAGGTTTGGCTCCTGAAAACTTAAGTAGAACCCTAGAAGATTCAGGAACAGTTACTTCAGTATTAATCCCCTGGAATACCTGCGGGGCTTATCATTCTGGTGTATTAGGAGTAAGCGTTGGAGAGTATTTTATCTATGCAGTATTTAATTGGTTATCACCTTTTACTACCTTGTTGTTTGCTGCATTCAGAATTAAAATTAGACAGTTAGCAGCTAAATAATAGTTAAATAAACCAATTCCACACCAGTCCAAATCTTATGGTGAAATCTCTGTAAGGATAATTTGGAGCAGAGAAATAATTTCTAGTTCCAAAGTCAGAGAGTGCGTTGTCTACTCTAAAAAAAATTCGAGTTCTTCTAATTTGTGCATTAAAAAAGACATCTACTGAAGGAAATCCAATTTCTTCAGAATTTTGAAGTGTAAATTCTGCTAATAATGGATTATAAGCATTGGCCTTATAGGATGTAAAATAGTTAAACGTAGCACCAATTTGAACCTGCATGGGTTTTCCTTTAAACCAATAATCTCTATAATATAAAGTATTTCTAGTAACTAGTTCTGGAACTCTAAAAACCGAAGATCCGCCACTAACATTTTGATACATAACGGTGTTATCTAAAGCAAATCTTTTGTACGCAAACTCCTTGTTAACTTTTACTTTTAAATAAGTAATATTGTCTACATATTGTTTTGGTTTATTGTCTTCACTAAAATAAGTATAGTTTTCAATATTAGTTAGATGGATGTTAGTGCTTAACCACTTAGAATCAAATTGAAATCCTAGGTCTTGTGTTCTTATGTTTTCAAAATCATTTTCCCAATTATATTCGTTATAGGTGCTTTGATGAAGTAAGAAATTAAAATTTGGAGATTTAGAATTTAAAAGAACACTAGCTTTAATGCTAAATAAACTGTCTTTTTTGTAGGATAAATTTCCTTGAAGATTGGTTCCTGCAAGTCTCGCTGATCCTGGAGTTATTTCACCAGTAGCATCTAATTGAAATTTACTCACTTTAGCTTTCCAGTCTGCCCCAAAAGACGCACCGCTACCCTGTAACTTTTGTTTGGTAATTCCGCTAGTTTGATTGATAATTTTATCATACCCATAGGAATAATTCATGATACTAGATTTTACTCTAAATGTTCCTAGAATGTATTTAGAATTAAACTCTAAGAAAAATTGATTTTTTAGAAAAGAGTTTTTAACTACATCTCTAATATTTCCAGAAAAATTAGTGCTCCCTAAAAAATTTGTAGGTGAGTTTTGTGAGAATTCGTAGCCTTTTTTTCTGCTTTCAAAAACATGACCTACTTTTAGATTGGTAAAATCTTTTTGATCAACAGAGTCTTTAGAGGCAAGAAGTTGGTAGTCTTGTTCTAAATAAAGCCTAGAGGTTTCCAAGAGATTCTCTGTGTCAATTAAATTTACATCTAGCCTGGCTCTGTCTGAAAAATTTGGGTCGTTTTCAATAAAAGCTACTAACGATTCATTTGTTAAACCTCCACTTTCCTCATTTAAAACATCCTGAGTAGAAATATGTCCTCTGATGGCATATTCACCTTTTTTGGTTTCATAATGAAAGGTAGTTCTAAAATTACCTTGACTTACCAGAGATGCTCTATATTTTCCCAGTGAACGTAATCCAGTGTAAGCAATTGAAACATTTAATCTTCTCGAAAAATTTAAGGTAAAAAACGAATTTAAAAATCTACCTTGCTCTAGGGTAGTTAAAAACATAATCTCAGATGTGGTAGTAGGAACCTCAAAGTAATTTATGTCTTCAACTTCTTTATAGGAGAACTGTTTTGCAGAAAAGCCTATATCTGGTGTTTTGCGAATTCTATCAAAATCATATGTTAAGCGATTAAAAGTTTGACCGATATTATGAAAAGGTAACAAACCAAAATTGTCTCTTCTTAAAAAATTAAATTTATAGTGTTTATTGATGTTAAGTGTGGTGTCTATGTATGTAGTGTCATTATTGTAGGAGAAAATTTTATAATCTGTATAAGAGGTTTTGCCACTTAATTTAATTTTTTTTGAAGCATTATTATCTTGAGTAATACTATCATTGAGCACAAAATTACCTTTATCCTTCATTCTCATTTTCTTATCTAAAGGCTTTAATTTTTGACTAAATACGTTTATAGTTGAGAGTCCAAATATTAATAGGAAGTAAATAATTCTTTTCATTGAAAATCTTCTGCAAAACAAAAGTAAACTTTTAAATGGAAAAGAATTCAAATTATTATCTTGAAAAAATGTTAATTTGGCAGTATGTTAAAAAATAATTTTAGTGGGTTTCAATTAGAGGTAGGAACAGATGAGGCTGGAAGGGGTTGTTTATCTGGTCCAGTGGTAGCTGCAGCTGTTATTTTACCTGCTAATTTTAAGCACGAATTATTAAACGACTCTAAACAATTATCAGAATCTAAAAGAAATATACTTCGTCCTATTATAGAAAAAGAAGCCTTATCGTATGGTGTTTCTTTTGTTCATCACAATGAAGTAGATAAACTAAACGTTCTACAAGCTTCAATTACGGGTATGCAACGTTCTATTGGTAATATGAAAATAATTCCTGAATATATTATTGTAGATGGAAATAAATTTAGAGACTATTGCAACATTCCATACCAAACTATCGTAAAAGGAGATGCCAAATATATGAGTATTGCAGCAGCATCAGTTTTGGCAAAAACTTATAGAGATGATTTTATGAAAAAAATTCATTTAGAATTTCCGGAATATAATTGGAAAAAAAACAAAGGCTACCCAACCAAAGAACACAGAAAAGCTATCAAAGAGTTTGGTATTGCAAAATATCACAGAAAAACATTTAAACTATTACCTGTGCAATTAAAATTAGATGTCTGATTCAAAAGCTTCTACTTCAAAAATATCTTTAAAATGAATGAGAATTTTACTTTTAACTTCATTTAAATCAATTTTTTTTCCTAGTTCAACCTCTAAAGAAGTGACTGCTTTTCCTTTAATTCCACAAGGTATTATATGGTCAAAATAGCCAAGATTGGTATTTACATTTAAAGCAAAACCATGCATGGTTACCCAACGACTACTTCTAATACCCATCGCACAAATTTTTCTAACAAATGGTGTGCCAGTATCTATCCAAACACCAGTTTCACCTTTACTTCTCTCACCTTTAATTCCGTATTCAGCTAATGTTTTAATAATTACTTCTTCTAATAAACGCAAGTATTTGTGAATATCTGTAAAAAAATTCTCAAGATCTAAAATAGGATACCCTACAATTTGCCCAGGACCATGATAGGTAATGTCGCCTCCTCTATTGATTTTATAATAAGTGGCTTTTTTTTGCCTTAATTGCTCTTCATTAATTAAAAGATTGCTTAGGTCTCCACTTTTTCCGAGTGTGTATACATGAGGATGCTCAACAAAAAGGAAATAGTTTGAAGTAGGTTTCTGGGTACTTTTTTTTCTGTTGTTTCTTTTTACAGTTATAATTTTATCTAGTAATGAAGTTTGATAATCCCAGATGTCTTTATAATCTCTTAATCCTAAGTCTTTTAGTAAAATTTTCTTATTAGTTGTCATCGTAGTAAATATAAATATTTAATTATATTTGTGAACAGGCTATATTGCTTATTTATAATTTCTTTAAACACCATGAAAAAAAGTTTACTCACCACTCTTTTTTGTTCAATATTTTTGACTTTAAGTTTTTCTCAATCAACGAGTTGGAAATTAATTGATATTGAAAAAAATAATTTTTCTGGAGATGCACTAAAATTTAGAAAATCTACACCAACTAATTTTAAAGTATATGAATTAAATCTTCAAAAATTCAAAAAAGAAATTTCATTAGTAAGAACAAATGAATTAACAACTATTATTGAACTTCCAACAGCAAATGGTATTCAAAAATTTTCAGTTACTGAAGCTTCTTCCTTAGCAAAAGGATTAGCTTTAAAATATCCTATGATTAATTCATATTCAGCCAAAGGAATTGATGATCTTTCCGCTACTGCGAGATTTAGTTTTGGAACTGATGGATTTCATGCAGTTATTTTTTATACAGATCAACCCTCTTTTTACATTGACCCTTACACAAAAAATTATAATACTTATATTTCTTATAGTAGATCTAGTCTGCCTCAAAAAGACAATGAATTTAAATGTGAGGTTGATGAGCAGGTAAATAAAATCACAGACTCAAATGTAATTTATAGAACACCAGATGACGGACTTTTAAGGACATATCGTCTAGCACTTGTTTGTTCTGGAGAATATGCTCAATTCCATTTGAATAACCAAGGGATTTCTAGTGATGCTTCAGATGCTGAAAAAAAAGCAGCTGTTTTGTCAGCAATGAATACCTCAATGACTCGAATTAATGGAGTTTATGAAAGAGATTTAGGAGTAAAAATGGAAATTATTGAAGACAATGAACAGATTATATTTTTAGATGCTGCCACAGATGGAATTACAGATGGAAGTGCTGGAACAATGATAAATCAGGTTCAGAATATTTGTGATAATACAATTGGTAATGCTAATTATGATATAGGTCATATTTTTAGTATAGGAGGTGCAGGACTGGCAGGTCTTGGAGTTGTATGTAGTTCGGGCTCTAAAGCCAGAGGAGTGACTGGTATTAGCACTCCCTTAGGTGATCCCTATGATATTGATTATGTATCTCACGAAATGGGACACCAGTTTGGAGCAAATCATACTCAAAATAACAGTTGTAATAGAAATCCTTCAACAGCGGTAGAGCCAGGTAGTGCTTCAACTATTATGGGTTATGCTGGAATTTGTGCTCCAAATGTTCAAAGTAATAGTGATGATCATTTTCATTCAGTAAGTATTGCTGAAATGTGGAATAGAATTGAAACAACTGCTAGTTGTGCATTAACAACTTCAACAGGAAATAGTGCTCCAGTAATTACTGAGGGGTTAGATCATTCGATTCCTAAATCAACACCTTTTGTATTAAGAGGAATAGCTTCAGATATAGATTCTGAGGATGTATTAAGTTATAATTGGGAGCAGACTGATAACGAAATAGCTACAATGCCACCATCATCAACAAGTACAGCTGGCCCAGCTTTTAGATCTAATTCATCAATTAGTTCACCGAACAGATATATGCCTGCTTTACCAACAGTTATTGAAGGAAATATATCGAATACGTGGGAGGTTGTTCCCTCAGTTGCAAGAGAGATGAATTTTTCATTAGTGGTAAGAGATAATGCAGCTGGAGGAGGTAACAGCGCTAGAGATGATATCAAAGTAACCACAATAGATATTACCCCTTTTACAGTAGATGGACCATCTACTAACGAAGAGTGGCTTGTAGGATCAAATCAAACTATTAATTGGGTTGTTGGAGCTACAAATCAAGCACCAGTTAACACCCAAAATGTAACAATTTTACTATCAACAGATGGAGGTGTTTCTTTTCCAATAGTATTAATAGAAAATACAACAAACAATGGATCAGCTACTTTTGTAGTTCCAAATAATATTACCGATACTGCTAGAATTATGGTAGCAGCTGTAGATAATATTTTTTATAATGTAAATACTTCAAACTTTACTATTAGTTCTTCCGATCCAACTTTTATTGCCACCAATACTACCGGGGTAGTTGAGGTATGCAATTCTAATACGAATGAAGCTACTTATGAAATTTCCTTGAATTTTATTAATAATTTTTCAGAAGATGTCAGTTTTTCAACTACTGGAGAACCATCAGGATCTTCAGTTACTTTTAGTCCATCAACCATAAATTCAGAAGGAATTGTAACGATGACTCTTGATAATTTAAATGGAGCAGCTGTTAATACTTATCAAATAGATATTACTGCTTCTTCAAATTCAATTACAAGAAACCTAGAAGCAACATTAGATATAGTAAGTGATACGTTTCCAGCCTTAAATCTAACATCACCTGGTAACACTGATACAGGAGTTGGATTATCTCCCGTTTTTACTTGGGAAGAAATTTCAAATGCAAGTTCTTATGATATAGAAATAGCTACTGATCAACAATTTAGCTCTGTCATATTTAGCGAAAATATAACAACTAATTCATACAATGGTGCCAGCCTGGATGAATCTACAATTTATTATTGGCGAGTAAAAGCCAAAAATACATGTGGAGACGGAGGTTTTTCAGATATAAGCTCTTTTACAACAAAAACATGTTCTGTGTGTGTATCTAATGGAAATACTAGCTATGAAACAAGTACAACAAGAGTGATATTTAATACCATTGATAATTCGTCTGGAAAACCAGGAGGATATAGTGATTATACAAATATAAATACTTCTGTAAAAGCTGATGAAGTTCATGAATTAACAATTCAGGTAAATACAGATGGTAATTATACTGTAAATACACTGGTTTGGATAGATTGGAATCAAGATTGTGATTTTGATGATGAAAATGAAGAG
>Ga0228657_1000800_pt1 | contig 12460 bp, 8 predicted proteins | sample 70DmetaG_FD_182743 | JGI IMG/M metagenome (GOLD analysis project Ga0228657, IMG submission 182743) | Seawater microbial communities from Monterey Bay, California, United States - 70D | ecosystem: Environmental > Aquatic > Marine > Coastal | place: USA: California | collected 2016-10-07 | reverse complement strand
GCAAAAACGCTCTCCTGCTATCCCATTGATATAAGCTTCTCCCTGTGTGGCCCCATAGAGGGCAACGTTTCCAATGATGATGTTTTCATGGGGAACAAAAGTGGATTTTTCTGGGACCTGTGCGACTAAGGTAGCTCCAGAAAGTCCTTTACCGAAATAGTCGTTTACGGTACCTTCTACTTTCATAAAGAGCCCATGAGTAGCAAAACCTCCAAAACTTTGACCGGCAGTTCCTGTAAATTTTAAACTTAAGGTATGTTTGGGTAGTCCTCCTGCACCGTGAATTTTTGAAATCTCATTACTTAAAATAGCACCTACAGTACGGTTGGTGTTTTTAATACGGTATTCCAAATGCTGCTCCTCTTTTCGGTACAAGGCCGGATGCGCTTGGCTCAAAATATCAAAATCAAGAACGTTATCGAGTTGATGGTCTTGTGTTTGTGTATTGCGTTCTTTTACTTGAGGAGGCACCTCAGGTTTGTAAAGGATGTTGGAAAGGTCAATACCTTGAGCTTTGTAATGATCTAAAGCCTTTTTCATATTGAGTTTTTGAGATTGACCCACCATTTCATCAATTGTTCTAAAGCCAAGTTCAGCCATGATCTGTCGTAATTCTTCAGCAACAAAATACATGTAGTTGATTACGTGCTCAGGTTTCCCTTTGAAGTTTTTACGCAATTCGGGATCCTGTGTTGCGATTCCTACAGGGCAGGTGTTGAGATGACAAGCGCGCATCATGATGCAACCTGATGCGATAAGCGGTGCTGTAGAGAAGCCAAATTCCTCTGCTCCTAATAAACAAGCAATAGCAACATCTCTCCCAGTTTTCATTTGTCCATCACATTCTAGAACTATACGACTTCTTAAATCGTTCATAATCAGAGTTTGTTGGGCTTCAGCAATACCTAGTTCCCAGGGGAGTCCTGCGTGTTTTAAAGACGTAAGAGGCGAGGCTCCAGTTCCTCCATCATATCCAGAGATAAGGATTACGTCGGCTTTTGCTTTAGCTACACCTGCAGCAATAGTTCCTACGCCAACCTCTGAAACGAGTTTAACATTGATGCGGGCTTCGCGATTGGCATTTTTTAAATCGTATATCAATTGTGCTAAATCCTCAATAGAATAGATGTCGTGGTGAGGAGGGGGGGAAATCAAACCTACATAGGGGGTTGAATTTCTAACCGAAGCAATATAAGGATTCACTTTCGGTCCAGGAAGTTGTCCTCCTTCTCCGGGTTTAGCCCCCTGTGCCATTTTGATTTGAATTTCTTTAGCAGAACTTAAGTAGTGGCTAGAGACTCCAAAACGACCGGAGGCTACTTGTTTGATAGCGGAGTTTCTTAAGTTTCCATCTTGATCGGGTTGAAAACGACGAATGTCTTCACCTCCCTCTCCAGAGTTACTTTTACCTCCGATACGGTTCATCGCAATAGCGAGGTTTTCGTGTGCCTCTTGGCTGATAGAGCCCAAGGACATTGCACCTGTTTTAAAGCGTTTTACTATTTCAGTCCACGGTTCTACTTGGTCAATGGGAATTGGATCAAAACTTGAAAATTCAAATAACCCACGAAGAGTCATCAGCTTTTCATTTTGATCATTGATCATTTTAGAAAACGCTTCGTAACTCTCGGGTTTGTTTTGGCGAACTGCTTGTTGTAAAGTCGCTATGGTTGCTGGGTTTACAACGTGCTCTTCCCCATCTCTTCTCCAACGATAGTCTCCTCCGATCTCAAGGGGTAAACCAAGGTTAGACTCATGGATATAAGCTTTTGTATGGCGCTTATTGATTTCTTTTTCGATTTCGTAAAGACCAATTCCTTCAATTCGTGTAGCCGTATTGCAGAAAAAGCGATGAATCAGTTTGTTTGATAAACCTAAGGCTTCATAGATCTGACCCCCGCGATAGGAGTGAAGGGTAGAAATACCAATTTTATTCATCACTTTTACGATCCCTTTGGCTATGGCTTTATTAAAGTTATCGATGGCAACCTCTGCTTCTTGACCTATAATTCCTTGTGCAACTTGGTGGATAATGATTTCATTAACCATATACGGGTTTATGGCACTTGCGCCATAACCAAACAAGAGGGAGAAATGATGAGGTTCTCTGGGTTCTGCAGATTCAATAATGATTCCGAATTTAGAGCGTTTCTTTAATCGCTTAAAGGCGTGATGCGTATGTGAAGTAGCCAATAACATCGGGATTGGAGCAAGTGTAGAAGAGACCCCACGGTCCGATAGAATGATGATATTGGCTCCTTGGTCAATGGCTTTTTGTATCTCCGTAATCATTTCTTCCAAGGCTTGTTCTAATCCATTTAAGCCCGTATTGATTTCGTAAAGTGTTGAAATGGTTGCCGCTTTAAAATCTTTGTTTTCTATGAATTTGATTTTATCCAAGTCTTCATTAGAAATTACAGGATTTTGAATACTCAGTTTTTTTGCGTGATCTGCTGAGATTTCAAAGAGATTGAATTCACTACCAATGCTCAAGCTAGTATCGGTAACAATTTCTTCTCGTATTCCATCTAGGGGAGGATTGGTGACCTGAGCAAAAAGCTGTTTAAAGTAGTTGTACAACAACTGTGGGCGGTCAGAAAGTACCGCTAAAGGAGTATCAGTCCCCATTGAACCGATAGCCTCTTTTGCGTTTACACTCATCGGTGTTATGATGGTTTTAAGATCTTCTTGGGTATACCCAAAAATACGCATACGGGTTTCGAAATCTTCATCTTCAACTGCTGAGGTATTCCCAGTATAAGGGATGTTTTTTAAAGGAAGTAAGTTTTCCTTTAACCACTTTTTGTAGGGCCTTTTGGAGGTCACTTCTTTTTTGATTTCTTCATCTTCAATGATGCGACCTTCGTCCATATTTACCAGGAACATTTTACCAGGCTCCAAACGTCCGTGTCGTTCTATATTTTCGGGGAGGATATCGAGTACTCCTGTTTCTGAGGACATGACTACATAGCCATCTTTAGTTACAGAATATCTTGAAGGGCGCAATCCATTTCGGTCTAAAAGCGCTCCAATATATTTTCCGTCGGTAAATGGAATGGATGCTGGACCATCCCAGGGTTCCATAATACAGGCATTGTACTCATAAAACGCTTTTTTTTCTTCTTCCATAGTGGCATGTTTTTCCCAAGCTTCTGGGACTAACATCATCATGACTTCAGGGAGTGATCTGCCAGTAGCCAAAAGGATTTCTACGACCATATCCATAGAAGACGAATCAGATTTTCCAGGGAGGATGATGGGAAGAATTTTTTTGATATCAGGACCAAACAAGTCGCTTTCCAAAAGTTCTTCTCGAGCTTGCATACGACTTAAGTTGCCCCGGAAAGTATTAATTTCTCCGTTGTGACACATATAGCGAAAAGGTTGTGCCAAGTCCCAAGTGGGGAAGGTATTGGTAGAGAAGCGCTGGTGAACCAATGCCAAACGAGTAACAACTGCTGGATCAGATAAATCTTGATAATAACCTTTAATATCTTCTGGAATAAGAAGTCCTTTGTAAATTAAAGTATGTGTGGAGAGACTGGGAAGATAAAAATAGCTGGCCTCAGAGAGTTTAGAAGTTGAGATGGTGTGTTCAGCAATTTTTCGAGCGCAAAGTAATTTAATGTTGAACTCATGATCAGAAAGAGAATCCGACCTGCGGCCTACAAAAATTTGCATAATGTGAGGTTCGGTTTGGGCAGCAATATTACCAACTACTTCAGGATTTACTGGGACCTTTCTCCAACCTAAAACTTCTAAGCCTTGTTTTTTAATTTCATTTTCAAATACGCCAATACAATAAGATCGTTGATTCTCTTTTTTTGGCAAAAACACCATTCCTACTGCGTATTGATGTAAGTCAGGAAGCTTAAAACTCACTTGAGTGACTAAGAAGTGATGAGGAATTTCAATAAGGATCCCTGCTCCATCTCCTGTTTTTCCGTCGGCGCTTACAGCACCTCGATGCTCTAATTTATCTAAAATGTCGAGTGCCTTGTGGATGATATCATTTGTTTTTTTACCCTGAAGGCTACAAATGAACCCGGCACCACAATTGTCGTGTTCATTCTGAGGATCGTAAAGTCCTTGTTTTGCTGGCAACATAGTTTTTTTTAAAGGAAAATAAAAATAGGGAACACAAACTGATTGAAAGATTATTCTTAGTACAAATCCCATAGAATTACGAATTCACAATATTTTTTGCCTTAAAACTTGAAATCCTCAAATTTTGAATCAATAAATAAAAAAATCTTAATTTCCCAATTGAATAAGTAAATCAAGTTTCATACTGCTCATTTATGAATAAAACGGAATATAATGTGGTAGGGGTGATGTCTGGAACTTCCCTAGATGGGGTTGACTTGGTTTATGCAAAGTTTACCCATGAATCCACTTGGAGTTTTACCATAAAAGCCTCTCAAACAGTTCCTTATTCTAAGTATTGGGAAAGTCAACTCAGCATCCTACATAAAGAAAATCTTAAGCAAATTCAGAAAGAAAATGAAGCTTATACAGCCTATTTAGCAAGTCTCCTAAAGGAATTTATTTTAGATCATAATGTTCATGATCTTGATGCGGTTTGCTCACATGGGCATACAATATTTCATGAACCCGATAAGGGTATTACCTTTCAGCTTGGAAATCTAAAAAAACTTGCAAATCTTATTGGTCACCAAGTAGTATGTGATTTCCGAGTACAAGATGTAGCATTAGGTGGTCAAGGAGCGCCATTGGTCCCTGTAGGCGATCAATTGCTATTTGGAAATTACGATGCTTGTTTGAATTTAGGAGGATTTGCAAATAGCTCAGAAACTCAAAAGGAAAATGTTGTTGCTTACGATATTTGCGCTGTAAATACGGTTTTAAATCGCTTCGCTCGAAAGAAAGGAAAAGCCTATGACGATAAGGGTAAGTGGGCAGCACAGGGGAAGTTGATTCCTTCTTTTTTTGAGCGATTAGAAGTTCTTGAATTTTACCAGAAAAAGGCTCCAAAATCACTCGGGATTGAATGGGTTGATCAATACCTCATACCCCTTATAAATGATTACTCTAAGGATGCCATAGAGGATTTGCTTCATACCTACACAATCCATATTGCAAAGCGAATTGGATCAAATTTTAAAGAGGACCAACAAGTGCTTGTAACAGGAGGCGGAGTGAAAAATGCTTATTTGATGCAGTGCATTAGAAAGGATTCAAAAGCCAAGTTTAGGATACCATCTAGGGATTTGATAGATTACAAAGAAGCATTGATTTTTGGACTTCTAGGCGTTCTGCGATTGCGTAATCAAAATAATTGTTTAAGATCGGTCACTGGAGCGTCACGAGATCATTGTTCAGGCTATATTTACAAATCCTAACATTTTAGTTAATTATACCTCTTTGGGGTTTATATTTTTATATTTTTAAAGTTTAAACAAACCAAATTTATGGAAACCATTATCGTTTCACTTTTTGTACTGGGTTATTTGGCTATAACCATAGAACATAGTCTTAAAGTGGATAAATTGATTCCTGCATTGGCCATGATGGCACTTATGTGGGCAATCATCTCCCTAGCACACTTACCTGTCTTTGATGTCAACACAGAGTTAAAAGAATTGGAACCTTCGCACTTAGATGAAATCCTTTTACATCATCTAGGGAAGACAGCAGAAATCATCATTTTTCTTCTCGGGGCGATGACTATTGTTGAGATTATAGATTATTTCAATGGCTTTTTTACGATTAAAAACTTTATAAAAACTAAAAGTAAGAAAGGCTTACTTTGGATTTTTGCCATTTTGGCTTTTATTTTATCAGCGATCATTGACAACTTAACCGCAACGATAGTTCTGATAACGATCTTGCAGAAAGTGATTTCCAAAAGAGATACACGACTGTGGTTTGCTGGGTTAATTATTATAGCCGCAAATGCCGGTGGAGCTTGGTCTCCTATAGGGGATGTTACTACAACGATGCTTTGGATAGGAGATAAGGTAACTACGATGAAATTGATTACCTATGTATTACTCCCTTCTTTAGTCTGCTTGGTAATACCTGTTTTGGTTGCTTCTTTTACAAAACCATTTCAAGGGAAGATCGAACAACTTGAGGAGGATAATAGCTCAGGCTATCATAAACACGGCGCTAAAATGTTGTATTTGGGTCTGTCTGCTATAGTTTTTGTTCCTGTATTCAAAACCCTAACTCATTTACCCCCTTATGTAGGAATGATGTTATCGCTTGCTGTTGTCGCAACATTCGCAGAAATATTCAGTAAAGCAAAAATTAATATCACCTCTATAGATACTGAGAGTGATGCACATCAAACAGCAAGTCCAGTTCACAGTTCACTTTCCAAAATTGAACTGCCAAGCATACTTTTTTTCTTAGGAATCCTTTTAGCGGTTGCTGCATTAGAGTCACTAGGATTGTTATTTAATTTTGCAGAAGGTTTAAATGTTGCCATTCCGAATACGGATATAGTGGTGGGTCTCTTGGGAATAGGATCGGCGATTATTGATAATGTGCCCTTAGTTGCAGCAAGTATGGGAATGTTTTCCATGGCTCCAGACGACCCTGTTTGGCATTTGATTGCTTATTCCGCTGGTACTGGGGGAAGCATGTTAATCATTGGTTCTGCAGCAGGAGTAGTTGCAATGGGTATGGAAAAAATAGACTTTTTCTGGTACTTAAAAAAGATTGCGTGGCTTGCTTTAATAGGTTTTATTGGAGGTTTTATAACCTTTGTTTTTATGCGAGATTATATATTTTGATGCAGAAAAAGAATTTTTTTAAGAAGCAAGCGTTTTATAGATAAATGAGTTGTTATATGATACCATTCAACATACAAAATCCTGCCCCCCTACAAACAGAAAAAACCCTATCACTTATTGAATTAATTCAAAACGGAGGTCTTGGTGGACAGCTCATAATAGGTGTTTTAAGCGTTCTGTTGTTGATGGTGGTTTATATATATTTTGAACGCCTTTTTGCTATTAGAGCAGCCGTAAAAGTAGCCCCTAACTTCATGCCACAAATTCGCTCTTTTGTGATGCAAGGAAAGGTTGAGGGAGCACAGCAACTTTGTGTGCAAGAAAATGTTCCTGTGTCGCGATTGGTATCTAAGGGCTTGTCGCGTATAGGACGTCCATTAGAAGATATAAATACTGCCATCGAAAATGCGGGACGTTTAGAAGTTTATCAGCTCGAAAAAAATATTAGTATTTTGGCTACTATTGCCGGAGCAGCACCCATGCTTGGGTTCCTAGGGACAGTGATAGGGATGATCCTTTCAATATTTGAGATATCAAATGCTGGAGGGAATATCGATATGCAGCTTCTAGCCGATGGACTATATACTGCAATGACAACTACCGTAGCAGGACTGATTGTAGGGATAATAGGATATGTAAGCTATAATCATTTGGTTGTTAAAACCAATAAAGCAGTCTATCAAATGGAAGCAACCAGCTTAGAGTTTTTAGACCTCCTCAACGAACCTGCCTAAGATGAAATTAAAGGGAAGAAATCAAATTCGTCCAGAGTTTAACATGTCCTCAATGACGGACGTGGTCTTTCTATTACTTATTTTCTTTATGATTGCTTCTACCCTTGCCAAACAGCTTAATACCATTGATGTAAAATTACCTCAAGCTGAAGGGAAAACCGAAAACAGAAACAACGTAGCAGTAACCATTACCAATTCCAATCAATTTTATCTCAACGCCAATCGCGTAGGGAAAAGAAATTTAGAAAGGGATTTAATTGCTGTTCTTTCTGCTATGAAAACACCATCTATTGTGTTGAGAACTGAAAAAAAAGTAGCCATAGAACAAGTGGTTTATGTGATGAATATTGCCAATAAAAATGGTATCAAAGTTGTTTTAGCTGTTGACACCCCATAGCCAAACTATGAAGATTTTAGATACACCACATAAAAAAAAATCTGCTGGATTAACTGCCTTAATTGCTGTATTACTGTTGCTTCTTTTTTTTGTTTTAGGACTGACCTATTACGATCCCCCCATCAGCTATGGAATGGAAGTAAATTTTGGAACCTTGGCTCAGGGTAATGGTACTGTTCAACCAAAGAAACCCGTAGCTTCCAAACCAACCACTGTAAAAAACGAAACCGTCAAAGAAAAGGTCACTCCAAAACCTACTCCCAAGCAGAAAATTCCGGAGAAAACTCAGCCAGTTCTCACCGAAAAAGAATCCACGGTTAGCCTCCCAAAAAAAGAAGTTCCCAAGGAAACAATTCAACCTCCAACCAAAACGGAAGAAGTTAAAGAAGAAACTCCCCCCGTAAAAGAAGAGCCCAAAGTATCTGAAAAAACTAAAAGTGTCGTCTCTAACCTATTAAAAAATAATGACAAGAAAGGGGAGGAAACTCAGGGCGAAGGGAATGATAACGTTGCGGGTGACAAAGGGAAAATTGAAGGGAACCCTTATGCGAGTAGTTATTACAACAATGCAGGTTTAGGAGGAATAGGAAAAGGCTACGGTTTAAATGGGAGAAACTTGCAGTCCAATGGGAAGGTAGTACAAGAGTGTAATCAAGAGGGTACGGTAGTCGTTCGTATTACAGTTGATAAACAAGGAAATGTCATTGCTGCCGAACCAGGAGTAAAGGGGAGTACCAATACCCATCCATGTCTATTAACTCCTGCAAAAAAGACCGCCCTGCTTCACAAATGGTTTCCCGATAGTAAAGCCCCTGAACAACAGATTGGTTTTGTAGTGATTCAGTTTAAATTGGGAGAGTAAGCATTGGAAACGTATCAAGATACTCTGGAATGGATGTTTTCCAAATTGCCCATGTACCAAAGAAAAGGGGCATCAGCATATCGTCCTGGCTTGGAAGCAATGAACCAACTGGACGAATATCTAGAAGTTCCTCACAAGTCTTTCAAAAGCATTCATATCGCTGGAACAAATGGAAAGGGATCAACGGCTCATATGATGGCTTCAGTATTGCAAACAGCAGGTTTTAAAACAGCCCTTTACACTTCTCCACATCTTTTGGATTTTAGAGAAAGAATAAAAGTAGATGGGAAATTGATTCCAAAGGGACAAGTGGTAGAATTTATATCAAAACACAAGCGCTATTTTGAAAGAGAACGTCTTTCTTTTTTTGAAATGACGGTTGCTCTAGCCTTTTGGTATTTTAAAAAACAAAAGGTAGATTATGCCGTTATAGAGGTCGGCTTAGGAGGGCGTCTAGACGCAACCAACATCATCACTCCTGTTCTTTCGGTGATCACAAATATCGGTTTGGATCACACTCAATTTCTAGGAAACACTCATGCAGCAATTGCTGCAGAAAAAGCGGGAATTATAAAGACCAACGTTCCTGTAATTATTGGTGAAAATGATTTAAAAACAAGAACAGTTTTCGAATCAACAGCACAAAAAGCTAGTGCCCCAATTCATTTTAATTCCCTTTCAAAAACTATTTATAGATCGGATTTAGAAGGTCCTTATCAAAAGAATAATAGTGCAACGGCTGTGAAAGCACTTCTCGCCTTGGAAGAATTTAAATTGGATGAAAAAACAATTCAAAAAGGACTTCTAAACGTAGTAAAGAATACAAAGTTGATGGGGCGCTGGCAAAAAATTGGAGAAGCTCCAGAAATCATTGTAGATGTAGCGCACAATAAAGAGGGACTTCAGTTAATTTCTTCCCAATTAAAAAAAATGGAGTATAAAAACCTACATCTGGTTATGGGTTTTGTTAAAGGTCGAGCTGTAGATGAGCTTTTGACTCTTTTTCCTATAAATGCACGCTATTATTTGAGTAGCCCAAATTTAGAACGTGCAATTCCTTTACATGAATTAAAGACCTTTTTAGCAGGAGTATCTTTAAAACTAGATTATTTTGACACCATTCCAACTGCTTTTAAAACAGCACTTGAGAAAGCATCTGAAACGGATTTGGTATTAGTCCTTGGAAGTACCTTTGTAGCAGCTGAGGTTTTGGCTTATAAAAAAAGTAACATATCCGAGTAAATTATAAAAGGGAATAGTTTGGAATTGGGGTTTTAATTTTATATTTGCGAACTCTTTGGAAATACACTTTCCTATAGGGCGCTTAGCTCAGTTGGTTCAGAGCACCTCGTTTACACCGAGGGGGTCGGGGGTTCGAATCCCTCAGCGCCCACACTTCAACCTCGACATCACGTTGGGGTTTTTATATTTAATAGGGCAGTCTTTAACCACTGATTTTTTAACATTATATTATAATTTATCAATTTAACTTTTTGTTTTATTTAATGTCTTATATATGTAGATTAGTTTATTGTTAGCCTGCTCGCTAAATTATTCATTCTGATAATTATTTGATTTTGTTTAATATTGAGTTCTTAATAGCGATCAGGCTTTTTTTGCATTAAAAAATATTTGAACACTCCCTCACATTTATTTATATATTTATAAAACGAAAAAATCAGAATTGTGTTTAAGATTGGGGTTACAGATCGATTTTCATTTTTCATTGTCGGGGCGTTTTATCTAGCCACTACCTGTATAGGATATTTCGTATTTAAAAAAGAGAAAGAATTAAAGACTTTTACTAAAAGGGATCAAAAAATGTTGGTTCATTTGGTACTCATTCAATTCAAACCAGAGATTACTTCACAAGATTTCCAGCAAATTACGGATGCCGCTTATGCTCTTCAAGCTGTTCCAGGGGTAAGTGCGTTAAATTTTTCTGAGAATGTTTCTCCAGAAGGGTTTAATCAAGAATACACCCATAGCTTAACAATGAAGTTTCCCACTGCAATAGCGAGAGATAGTGTTTACTTACCTGATTCTTTACACCAAAATTTTGTAGATTTATTCATTCCCTTAACAGAAAAAATACTGGTCTATGATTTTTGGGAATAGAACTTAAGTTCCAATAATTTTTTTGATTTTTTCTTGCTCCTCTTTGGCAAGCTCAGCATCGACTAGAATTCTTCCGCTGTGCTCATCCATAATGATTTTATTTCGGGAAGATATTTCAAGTTGTACTTGAGGGGGAATAGAAAAATAAGACCCTCCAGATGCCCCGCGTTCTACTGCAACTATGGCAAGGCCATTTTTGACACTTGATCTGATACGTTTGTAGGCATTGATGAGGCGTTCCTCAATTACTTTTTCAAATTCAGCAGATTTTTTTTGTAACAGATCTTCTTCCTTGTGCGTTTCTTTTAGAATAGCGTCCAGTTCACCTTTCTTGGATTTTAAATGCGCTTTACGTTCCTCCAATTTTTCATTAACCACTTGAAGACCCTCTTGCTTTTGTTCAATACGTGCCATAAACTCTTTGATTTTCTTCTCAGCTAATTGAGATTCTAAATCTTGGTATTCTTGTTCTTTCACAATAGAATTGTATTCTCTGTTGTTTCGAACATTTTTTAATTTTTCTTCGTATTTCTTGAGGAGTTCTTTGGCATTCTCAATAATCTGCTTTTGTTCAGAAATTCCGTGTTCACTTTCTTGAATTTCGGCATTAATCTTTTCTGACTTGTTATTTAATCCTGCAATTTCGTTTTCTAAGTCTTCAACTTCTAAGGGGAGTTCACCTCTTAAATTAATAATTTCATCGATTCGGGAATCAATCAGTTGTAAATCATAAAGAGCTCTTAGTTTGCTTTCGACAGTTGCTTCAGTTTTTTTGGCCATAGTTTAGAAATAGTTAACAGGATTTGTTTTTGTTCGCGATAAAACGAATGCAAAACTAGGTAATTTTTCGGTAAGATAATCAAATATCAGATTTTTGGTGAATTGTTCACTTTCATAGTGCCCTATATCAATCAATAAAAGATGTTGTTCACCTTGATAAAATTGATGGTATTTTAAATCTGAAGTAATAAATGCATCAGCTCCTTTTTTCATTGCATCTGCAATTGCGAAACTCCCAGAACCCCCTAGAACTGCAACTTTATTTATCTGTTTGTTTGTTGCTGGACTATGGCGTATATGTTCTGCATTAAGTTGTTTTTTCACAAAATTTAAAAAGGGAGTAAGTTCCATCTTTTTTTCTAACTCCCCAATTTTCCCCATTCCAACTTGGGTATATGTATTCATTAAATGATACATTTCATAAGCAACGGTTTCATAGGGATGCGATTCAAGGAGTGCTTTTTGAACTTGATGGGTTAGGTGTGCTTCAAAAACTACATTGATTTGTATTTCATTCACTGTGACTTTTTCCTTACTATTTCCAACAAGAGGATTACTTTTAGCATTTCCAGTAAATCTCCCTGTTCCTTCGAGCAAAAAACTGCATTCACTATACTGGGCTAAATCTCCTGCTCCAGCGCGGTGTAAAGCTGCCAAAACAGTTTCAGTATTATTTTCAGGGACATAGGTTACGAGTTTCTTTAGCGTTTCTTTCTTTGGGATTAGGACTTCGGTATTTTGTAAACCTAAACGCTCACATAATATATGATTTACAAAATACCGAAGTCCTAATCCCAAAGAAAGAAAC
>Ga0228657_1000781_pt1 | contig 12645 bp, 14 predicted proteins | sample 70DmetaG_FD_182743 | JGI IMG/M metagenome (GOLD analysis project Ga0228657, IMG submission 182743) | Seawater microbial communities from Monterey Bay, California, United States - 70D | ecosystem: Environmental > Aquatic > Marine > Coastal | place: USA: California | collected 2016-10-07 | reverse complement strand
AATGACTTTATCCCCCAGTTGTTTCGCAACCTCAAGAGCTTCCCTAGCCGACTCCCAATAGGAATCGTTATCAAAGTCCAACATAGGTTCTGCTTCCTCTAATCCATGGCCAAACAAACGCGGGATATACAAATTAGCCCCCAAAGCTTTGGCAATGTCTCGATGTACAGGATCACCCTCCATACCCGAGGCGGTAAAGCCATGGAGATATAATACACTGTATTGCGTTTTTTGAGGAATGGAATCAAAAAAAATGATTTTGGATGCATTTCCCACTCGTACATTTCCAACCGCTTCTTCTTTGGCAACTACCCAATTGTTTAACTCCGTTAAATCACTAGGGACAATAATTTGAGTAGCATTTAGTTTGGGTGTTTCTACTCTTGGACCCACTAAATAAATGGCTCCTATGATTAAAAAAAATACAGCAATACCTCTTAAGACTTTCATATTAAAACTTGTTTATTAACTAAATAAGGTCTGAATATATTTTTGAAGGTCGAAATCTTGTAAATCGTCAATTCCTTCTCCTACACCAATGTATTTTACAGGAATCTGAAATTGATCGGAAATACCTAAGAGGACCCCTCCTTTAGCTGTTCCGTCTAATTTTGTAATCGCCAAACTGGTTACCTCAGTTGCTGCGGTAAACTGTTTTGCTTGTTCAAAAGCATTTTGCCCTGTGGAACCGTCCAAAACTAAAAGAACTTCGTGAGGTGCTTCAGCAATTACTTTTGACATGACGCGTTTTACTTTTGCCAACTCATTCATCAGGTTGATTTTATTATGTAACCGCCCCGCCGTATCTATAAAAACATGGTCTGCCCCCTGCGCAGTGGCCGCTTGTAGTGTGTCAAAAGCGACAGAAGCTGGATCACTTCCCATTTCTTGACGAACAAGAGATACTCCCACGCGATCTGCCCAAATTTGTAGTTGATCTATGGCGCCTGCACGAAAGGTGTCGGCAGCACCAAGAATTACTTTCTTTCCTTGGGCTTTAAATTGATGGGCTAATTTTCCTACGGTTGTGGTTTTTCCAACACCATTAACACCCACTACCATTACAACATAAGGGCTTTTCAACTCTTGAACTTCTTCATTCGTGTCAGATCCGACTATTAATTTGGAAATTTCTTCTTGAAGCATCTTGACCAAGTCTTCAAAACCTAAATACTTTTCTTTAGCCGTTCGAGCCTCTAAGGCATCGATTATCTTTAGCGTGGTCGCCACTCCCACGTCAGACTGAATTAGTATAGATTCTAGTTCGTCTAAAACATCTTCATCAATTTTAGTTTTACCAGCAACTGCAGTCCCTAAACGAGAGAAGAAAGACTTCTTAGTATTTGCTAAACCAGCTTCTAGCTTTTCCTGATCTTGTTTAGAAAAGAAGGCTTTAAGTTTTCCCATAGGTATAAAAATAAAAAAAGCTACTGGTTAAGTAGCTTTATAATGAGTTTAAGAATAAAAATTATTTTTTATTCAACCATTCAGAAGCCAAATCTGGTGAAATAATTGTTTCCACAAAACTGTAAGAATTGCTTCCCTGTTTTTTTACCATCTTAATGGCTTTGGTTAATCTCTTTGATCCGGTTTGTAATGATGCTACAGATTTCTTTGCCATGACTTATTTAATTTCTTTATGAACCGTCATTTTCTTTAAAATGGGGTTAAATTTTTTAACTTCTAAACGCTCGGGCGTATTCTTTTTGTTTTTGGTAGTAATATAACGAGAGGTTCCAGGTTTTCCTGACTCTTTATGCTCAGTACATTCTAAAATTACTTGAACTCTATTTCCTTTTTTTGCCATTGTATTACTCTTTATAGTGACCTTTTGCTCTGGCATCTTTCAATACAGCAGAGATTCCTTTTTTGTTGATGGTTTTTAATACAGATGTAGAAACTGTAAGGGTAATCCATTTATCTTCTTCAGGAATAAAAAAGCGTTTTCTTACAATATTTGCATCAAATCGACGCTTGGTTCTGTTTAATGCCTTAGAAACGTTGTTTCCAAACATAACGCGCTTTCCGCTGATTTCACAAACTTTTGACATGGTTGTCTCCTTTTAACGTGGCTGCAAATTTACTGTTTTTTAGACAGTATCAAAATTGTTTTTTGAAAAATAAACACTCTTTTTATATCAAATGTTTAAACACCATCTCCAAAGCCTTATTGACTGCTTTACCTACAACTCTTTTGCGGTGTTTTCCAAAAAGAAACTGTTCACTAAAAACTTCATTATCCGTGGCAATTGAGATCCATACTGTACCGACTTCAGCCTCGGAATCTCCTTTAGAAGGTCCCGCATTACCCGTTGTTGCAAGTCCAATATTTGAATTGAATTTCTTTCGAACACGAATTGCCATTGCTTCTGCCACAGCTTGACTAACAACGGAATGTTTTTGAATAACTTCCTCAGGAACCCCCAAAAGATCCGATTTACTTTGAGTATGATAGACAACTAGTCCTCCTTTAAAATATCCTGAGGCACCAGGAATCTTTGTTAACCGAGCTGCTATTTCTCCCCCAGTACAACTTTCTGCTATTGATAAGGTTTGATTTTTCTCAAGAAATTGCAACTGAATTTTCTCTTCAAATGAAGATGAGTCTTCAAAGCCAACAAAGATGTCCTTAATTAAGGGCAAAAGCTCTTCAAGTTCAGAATCTATCTTTTGTTCCAGTATACTTTCATCATTCCCTTTTCCAGAAAGGCGCAATCGAACACGCCCTAAGTTGGGTAAATAAGCTAGTTTAATATCTTGAGGCAAATCATTTTCCCATTCAACAATTCGGGACGCAATGGCACTCTCACCTAGACCATAAGTCATTACCGTTTTGTGTATGATAAAAGGACGGGTAAAATGTTTTTGTAGCGCCGGTAATACCTCATGTGTCATCAGAGACTTCATTTCAAAAGGAACACCAGGAAGGGAAATAATGACTTGTTTTTTTTTTTCAAACCACATCCCCGAAGCAGTTCCGTGTTGATTCTTCAATATCCTTGCTTTAGAGGGCAGGTAAGCTTGCTGACGATTTTGGTCATTGATAGGGGTGGTTACATATTTCTTAAAGATCTCTTCTATATGAGCTAAAATTTCTTTGTTTTCTACTAAGACATCATCAAAATAGCTACACAAAGTGTTTTTAGTCAAATCATCTTTAGTAGGACCCAAACCTCCAGTAAGTATGACTAATTCTACTCGTTCTTCAGAATTGTCCAAGGCATTTACAATAGCTTCCTTATCATCCGATATACTTGTGATTTGTACGATTTCAATCCCAATTTTATTTAGAGCTTTGGCTAAAAAAACAGAATTGGTATTCACAATTTGTCCAATCAGGATTTCATCTCCAATAGTTATAAGTTCTGCTTTCATTTTATTTTTACTGTAAAGGCTTGCTTGCCATCCAGATGACCTTCTAAAACATCATTTTCCAGGACCGCATCCACTCCAGAAGGGGTTCCTGTAAAGATTATATCTCCTATTTTAAGAGTAAAGTATTGTGAGATATAGCTGATTAAAGCATCAATTTTCCATAACATTTCACTTGTATTTCCTTCTTGAGCTCTTTTGCCATTGCGATCTAATGAAAAACTCAATGCGTTTAGATCTTGAAAGTTATTTTTATCGAACCAAGTCCCTATTAAACTTGAGCCATCAAAAGCTTTGGACTTTTCCCAAGGCAAGCCTTTGGCTTTTAATTCATTTTGTAAACTACGGGCTGTAAAATCAATCCCTAAACCTACTTCGTTGTAGTATTTATGAGAAAATTTTTCCTGTATGTGTTTCCCTATTCTGTTAATACGAACTAAGACTTCTACTTCAAAATGAATATCTGAAGTAAAATGCGGGATGAAAAAGGGATGATTTGTCTGTAAAATAGTTGTGTCTGGTTTTAGAAACAGTACCGGCTCTTTAGGGTTTTCATTTTGAAGCTCTTTTATATGAGCAGTATAATTTCTACCTACACAGATTATCTTCACCTTTTATTCTTTAGTATTCATAGCTTGTAAGCGAATCTCTGTCAATACTTTTTTTGTATAACGCGGGAAATCCGCATTGAGAACCCATCCAAAATATCCGGGTTCTTTTTCCAGAACTTCAGTTACTTTTTTTCCTTTGTGTTTCCCAAATCCAAAACACATCTCACCTGTTTTGTCATAAACTACAAAACCTGCAAAGTCAGCAGTCTTTCTACGTGTACTAAATTCATTTAAAAAGTCTACTGTTGGCTCTAAGTCCTGATAGCGATCTAACTGAGCTAGTAAAACATCATGCGTGGCTTGGGTATCCGCATGAGCTGAGTGCGCATCGGTAAGTTCCTGATTACAATAAAACTTTAATGCTGCCACTAAAGTACGTGCTTCCATTTTGTGAAAAATAGTTTGTACGTCTATTGTTTTGGTGTTTTTAAAATCAAATTCGATTTCTGCACGCAGCAATTCTTCAACTAAAAGAGGAATGTCAAATCGATCGGAGTTAAAACCAGCCAAATCACAACCTTTGATAAATTCATATATTTTATTAGACTGTTCTTTAAAAGTAGGTTCATTAGCTATCATCTCATTAGTAATTCCATGAACAGCAGAAGCTTCCTCTGGAATAGGCATCTCGGGGTTGGCCCGAGCTTCCATTTTTTCCTGAGATCCGTCAGGGAATAATTTTAAGATGGCAATTTCTACAATACGATCTTTACTAATGTCTGTTCCTGTAGTTTCTAAATCAAAGAAACAGAGGGGTTTGTTGAGTTTAAGTTTCATGGAAGTTGAGTTAATAGGGGAGATTTTCTTCCCAGTTTTCTAGATATTCGGCAACGCGTTTAACAAAAAGCACTCCGGTTGCCCCGTTTATGATCCTGTGATCATAGCTATGGGAAAGTATTACTTTTTTTCGTATTCCAATAAAATCTCCATTGGGTGTTTCGATAACTGCAGGCATTTTCCTAATGACACCAATGGCCAAAATCCCCACTTGAGGTTGGTTGATGATAGGCGTTCCCATTATAGAACCAAAATTACCGATATTGGTGAAAGTGTAGGTGCCGTCTTGAACCTCATCTGGTTTTAAACTGTTCTGTCGAGCTCGCTTGGCAAGTTCATTTACGGCTTTTGTCAAACCTACCAGATTTAAATGATCTGCATTTTTAATCACGGGCACAATAAGATTGCCATCAGGTAAGGCTGTGGCCATCCCTAAATTGATGTCTTTTTTGATGTGAATTTTATCTCCTTCCATACTGCTATTCAATGCCGGATAATCTCTTAAAGCTTTGATTATTGCAGTCATGAATAGTGGAGTAAACGTCAGTTTTTCGTTCTCTCTTTTTGAAAAAGCTTCTTTTACCTTGTCTCTCCAGTCCCAAAGTCGGGTAACATCTACTTCGATAAATGATTGTACATGAGCGGAAGTCTCCAAGCTATTCTTCATATTCGTGGCGATCAATTTCTCCATACGTGTCATTTCCAAAATTTGATCTCCACCAGAAATAATGGGTTTGACAATTTCGAACTCTTTCTTTGCAGTTGCTGCAGGGGGTGAAATTTGAAGTGGCTCTATCGGACTTTCTGAAGAGACAGGTGCAGTCCTCTTTTTAAGATAATTTAATAAATCTCTTTTTGTAAGGCGTTGCTCTTTTCCCGTGCCGGGTATTTGATCCAATTCGGATTGGGAAATTCCTTCCTTTTTGGCGATGTTTTTGACCAGAGGAGAATAAAAACGATTGCTATTCTCAATGGGTGATAGAATTGTGGTTTCAACAGTTTTAATCTCTTCTTCTAATTCAGAAGCTACTTTTTCTGAATTCTTTTCTTCTAGTATTGTCTCAGTGTTTATGAACTTTTCTTGTGGCGATACAAGTTTTTCCACCTCTTGGTCTTGATCCGTTTCGATTACCACTAAAACCTGACCAATTTCAACGACCTCATTTTCTTTAAAGCGTTTTTCAAGTATAACTCCTTCAACTTCTGAGGTTACGTCGGTATCAACTTTATCAGTAGCTATTTCAACTATAGGATCATCTAAAGCAACAGTATCTCCGACATCCTTTAGCCATTTGGTTAGGGTTGCTTCGGCTACACTTTCACCCATTTTGGGTAGTTTTAAATGATATTGTCCCATATTGATTTGTTTTGCAAAAGTATCAATTTTTGACTTGGAAAAAAGGTTTTCTTAATCGATCTCATTAGCAATCAAAAAATTAACTTTTGGAGATAGAGGCTTCAAAAGGTATTCGTGCCAAAATTGATCTTCCTAAAGTTACTTCATCTGTATATTCAAGTTCATCTCCAACAGGAATTCCCCTTGCTATCGTGGACGTTTTTGTCTCAAAGGGAGACAATAGTTTATAAATATAAAAATTGGTAGTATCAGCTTCCATCGTTGCGCTTAAAGCAAAAATGACTTCATCTATTTCACCTTCTTTTGCCTTGTCTATTAAAGAGGCTATGTTTAAATCTTGAGGACCTACTCCTTCCATAGGCGAGATGATTCCACCTAATACGTGATAAACACCTTGAAATTGTCCTGTATTTTCTATCGCCATTACATCACGTATATCTTCTACCACACAGAGGAGCTTTTTATTTCGTTTAGGACTAGAGCAAATTTCGCAAAGGGCTTGATCTGAAAGATTGTGACAATTAGAACAAAATTTGACTCCTTCGCGAAGAGCCGTTAATGCTTTAGAAAGAAGTTCTGTGTTTTCTTTGGGTTGTTTCAAGAGGTGCAAGGCTAAACGTAGCGCTGTTCTTTTTCCTATCCCAGGTAAAAGCGCAATTTCTTGGACTGCGTTTTCAAGTAACTTTGATGAAAAATCCATCTTCAAATTTACAAAAAACTAGGTTGCCCCTACTTTTGTATCTTAGCCTTATCAAATACTTAAAATGATTACACCTCTTTTCATTTTTTGCCTCATAGTGGGTTATTTCCTTGTTCTTGTTGGTGTCTCTTATATTGTGATAAAAGAGGATTCAAACGAAGTTTTTTTTAAGGCCAATAGAAATTCTCCTTGGTACTTGGTTGCCTTCGGAATGGTAGGTGCCTCCCTTTCTGGGGTTACTTTTATATCGGTTCCAGGTTGGATAGATGCTTCCCAATTCACCTATTTTCAAGTAGTCTTAGGATATTTGGTAGGCTATTTTGTGGTAGCTTATCTTTTACTCCCCCTCTATTATAAAAATAATGTGACCTCAATTTATGAATATTTATCTACGCGTCTAGGTAAAAAAAGTCATCACGCAGGAGCTTTCTTTTTCTTTATTTCCCGTGTATTAGGTGCTGCTTTTAGGCTCTTTCTTGTAGCTATTGTATTACAACAATTTATATTTGATGCTTGGGGGATGCCCTTCGAAGCTACTGTAGTTCTTTCCATTTTACTCATATGGATTTATACTCAAAAAGGAGGAATCAAAACCATCGTTTTTACTGACACCTTGCAAACCACATTGATGATTTTAGCTGTAGTTTTATCCATCTTTTACATCAATCGAGCATTGGATTGGTCATTTTTTGAGTTTTTAAATTCTTCTGAACTGTTAGCTTACAGTAATGTATTTGTAACTGATTCGCTATTGAGTAGGAACCATTTTTTAAAATCCTTTATAGGAGGAGCTTTTGTTACTATTTGTATGACAGGCTTAGACCAAGATATGATGCAAAAAAATCTTAGCTGTAGAAATTTAAAGGATGCTCAAAAAAATATGGTTGTTTTCAGCTTTGTGTTAGTAATTGTGACAGCGCTATTTATGTTGTTAGGCGCATTACTATATATCTATGCCAAAAAAGAGGGAATTGGAGTACCCCTTATGGATGGAAGTCCCAAAACGGATTTGTTATTTCCTGAAATTGCTTTAAATGGAAATTTAGGTATCGCAGTAGCTATTACCTTTATTTTGGGGCTTATTGCTGCAGCTTATAGTAGTGCGGATAGTGCTTTGACTTCACTTACCACTTCTTTCTGTGTAGATTTTTTAAACCTCAAGCAATACGATGAAAAAGAACAAAAAAGACTGCGTAAGAAGGTTCATGTAGGAATGAGCTTCTTATTGATTTTGGTTGTCATTCTCTTTAAATACATTTTGGATCGCAATGTCATTGATGGTTTGTTAACCGTAGCTGGTTACACCTATGGCCCCCTACTAGGGCTTTTTTTCTTTGGGATTTTTACTTCTTATGATATAAAAGAACGCTATTTATGGCCTGTATTACTATCGGTACTTGCTATCGTCACCTTTTTAGGTTCTATAGATGCTAGTGTATTAGGTGGGTATCAATTGGGTTACGAATTACTTCCTTTAAATGGCTTACTCACTTTTTTTGGACTGATATTGATTCGTCGAAAGTAAGACTAGATTGCAAGCATTTTCCCAAAAGATTCCTACTTCGGTAAGTTTCTTCGCAAAAGCCGGATGCTCTGTTCCCGGATTAAAGATTACACGTTTTGGTTGTAATTCAATGATGTAATCAAAATAATCTTTTTGTCGTTCTGGTGCTAAATATAGGGAGACAGTATGAATATCCTGTTCAGGACTTAATGGGGGGATTATATATATTCCTCCTATAGTTCCAGATTTAATTCCCATTGGAACTACTTCTATTCCAGCAGCCATTAAACGTATAACTGCTTGATAAGAATAACGTTCTTGATTTGTGGAAGCTCCGATGACTAGAGTCTTGTAACTTACCATTGTATGGTGATACTTCCCCAAGTAAAACCACTACCAAATGCGGCTAAGACCACCTTGCTCCCTTCCTTAATTTTCCCTTCTTCCCAAGCTTCTGTAAGTGCAATAGGAATGGATGCCGCTGTGGTATTACCATAACGCTGGATGTTATTGTAAATCTGATCATCACTTAATCCAAATTTCTTTTGAACAAATTGTGCAATTCTCAAATTTGCTTGATGGGGTATAAGCATGTCTATATCCTCTGCCTTCCAGGAAGCCTTTTGTAATCCAGCATGAATGACTTCTGAAAATCGCACCACTGCATTTTTAAAAACAAATTGTCCGTTCATATAAGGGTAGTAGGAAATGTCATCAGGGTCATTTTCTTTCATAATTTCAGGAACCCAACGGTCAGTATTAGGACCAATTAAAGAAAGTTCTTTAGCATATTTCCCTTCAGAATGCAGTTGGGAGTTTAAAATCCCTACTTCGTTATTTTCAGCTCGAGTCATTACAACTGCACCAGCGCCGTCTCCAAAAATTACTGAGATATTCCTACCCCTTGTGGTCATGTCTAAACCTCCTGAGTGATATTCCGATCCGATAACCAAAATATTTTTATACATCCCCGTCTTGATAAATTGATCAGCTGTAGCTACAGCATAGACAAATCCTGAACATTGCATTCTGATATCCATAGCAGGACAATCGGGAATTTGCAAGGCCTCTTGAACCAAAACCCCTGAGCCTGGAAAATAATAATCAGGACTTAAGGTTGCAAAAAGAATTAAGTCGATGTCTTGAGCTTCTAGTCCTGCTCGTTTTAAAGCCATTTTAGATGCCTCTACTCCCATGATAGAGGTCGTATCTCCACTGCCTTTGGCTATATGTCTCCGTTCTTGAATACCTGTGCGCTCTTGTATCCAAGCATCGGAAGTGTCCATAATCTTTTCTAGATCTTTATTAGTAACGATATTATCGGGTAAATACTTCCCCAATCCAATAATTTTGGAATTATACATGCTTAGTTAATTTATTCGAAAAATACATTTTTTAAATAGGAACGCCAATTCTTTTGGTCCAGCTTTATGAAAGATATTTTCTGAAAGCCTCTGTAGAAATTTGTGCTTTTAAATCATAAAGTAAGTGATACAATCCAAAAAAAGTTCGGTTCATGTAGATAAAATGTTTGGATCCACGATTTCCATTCATTTGTCTCAATTTAGAGTCTTCCGTAAATTCTTTGGATAAATTTGATATGGAATTCCAAAATTCAGGGTTTGAAAAATCAAAGTGTTTGTCATGAAAAGGCAATGTAAAAAGGCGCATCATTTTCTGAAACAGCTGAATGAAATATGCGGATTCTTCGGGAGTATCTGTATCCAAGAGAATTTCTAAAACACCTAGTAATTTTTTAAAACTCGCTAAGTCCTCAATATTCTCTTTTTTTGAAAGTTCAAAATAAGGGACATAAAAATCCTCCGGGATCTTTTTAATACAGCCAAAGTCAATCGCTATCAACTCTAGAGTTGAGGAGACCATAAAATTCCCAGGGTGCGGGTCTGCTTGCACTTTTCTTAAACCGTGTATTTGGAACATGTAAAAATCCCACAAGGTCTGGCCTAACTTATTTCTTTCTTCCTGACTGAAACCTTCCTGCTTCACAAACTCAGAAAGATGGATGCCCTCCATCCAGTCCATAGTAAGGGTTTTAGAGGTGGTCCATTCAGGATAATAATTTGGGAATTTTAGATTGGGGATACCTTTTGCTGCTTCAGAGATGAATTGACTACTTTCTAATTCTTTGATGTAATCTGTTTCTTCCAACAGCTTTTGTTCTACTTCGTCAAAATACTTTTCCGTATCCTTTCCTTTGAGGTTGAACATTCTAAGTGCAATGGGCTTTACTATTTCTAAATCAGAGCTGATACTGTTTGCCACTCCAGGATATTGAATTTTCACAGCAAGTTTTTTCCCATTCTTTGTAGCGCGATGCACCTGACCGATGCTCGCCGCATTCTCAGATTGAGTAGCAAACGTATCGAAGATCACTTCCGGATCTGCTCCTAAATACTTTCTTATTGTTTTCTTTACCAAGGCACCAGACAAAGGAGGAACAGAAAATTGTGCTAGGCTGAATTGTTCTACATAAGCCTGAGGCATCAAGTTTTTTTCCATACTTAGCATCTGGGCTATCTTCAGGGCACTCCCTTTCAATTCCTTTAAGCCATCATAAATGTCCTTAGCATTGTTTTGGTTTAGTTTAGAGGTATCATTTTCGCCTGTGATTAGTTTTTCACCATAATAGCGCAAGTAATTGCCCCCTATTTTTACTCCTGTACTGATCAATTTTGAGGCGCGTTCAATTTTATTTGTCGGAATTGAATCTAATGTCTTCAATTAGGTCATTTTAAATTTTTCCTGCCAAAGGAATTTTCCAAAATCTAGGATACTCTCCACTGGGGTATTGTCAAACAAATCAAAAACGGTTCGTACCGACTTTTCGATAGCCATATCCGTTTTTTCAAAACCTGGAGATTGGTCTTCCATCCAAAATTTTAAAATGAAGAGTAATTGTACCCATGCTCCCTCAGAGAAGATCCCCTCTGGATGATGGGTAAATCGGGATTGTTTCACAGCATTTCCATCTTGTATGAGACCTGAAGCAAATTTTTTAAAAGCGGTTCTTAGTCCATTTAAAGAACCTAGTTTCTGCATTTTATCTTTACCACCTCCCAGAGTAACTATAACGAAACTTCGGTTGAGAAGTAAAACCTCGAAAAAGGTGTAATAAAAAGCGAGCAATTTTTCTTGTGGGCTTTGAGAAACAAAATTTTTCTCCTTGCTGATCAGCGCGAAGGTGTTGTCAAAAAATTCACAGAAAATTTGTGTTTTGACATGTTCTAAAGAAGAGAAATGCTTATAAAAATCAGCTTCTTCAATCTTGAGTTCTTTACAAAATAAGTAAACCGATTTAGGTTCTTTTTCATGCTCTAGAACTGAAGTAGAATAGCTCTCAAATACCTTTTGTCTTAAATTATCTGATTTTTTTTTCATATGTATCATCTATAACACAAAGATAGTTTGTTTATTTTTTTTTACAAATAATTAAACAATAATTTTTACTAAAAAAAGTGCCATCTTGTCACTCTTTATAAACTGGTATTTTTTTTGTCTATACTATCCAAAACAATATAACATGAGTACAGGAAAAATTAATGTCGCTGTAGAAAACATCTTCCCTTTAATTAAGAAATTTCTATACAGTGATCATGAAATCTTTTTAAGAGAACTAATATCAAACGCCACTGATGCTACAACCAAACTTCGTCATTTAAGCAGTTTGGGTGAAATTAAAGGGGACTTGGGTGATTTAATAATCGAAGTTAAGATTGACAAAAAGGGTAAAAAACTTCATATCATTGATCAAGGGATTGGTATGACCCACGAGGAAGTTCAGAAATACATCAATGAAGTAGCCTTTTCGGGAGCAGAAGAATTTCTAGAACAGTACAAAGACACTGCAAAAGACAGTGGTATTATTGGACACTTTGGCCTTGGTTTTTACTCTGCATTTATGGTGGCAGAAAAAGTTGAGATAATTACAAAATCTCATCAAGAAGAGCCTGCTGCACATTGGACTTGTGACGGATCACCAGAATATACCTTGGAGACCTCAGATAAACAAACTCGGGGTACTGAAATCATCCTTCATATTGACAAAGACTCAAAAGAATTTTTGGAAGAAGCTCGTGTTGGGGAACTATTACAGAAATATAATAAGTTTATGCCTATCCCAATAAAGTTTGGAACTAAAGAGGAAACACTTCCACTTCCTGAGGATGCGGGTGAAGACATTGACCCTGAAAAAGTAACCGTTGACAATATTATCAATAACCCCGAGCCTGCATGGACAAAAAAACCTTCTGATTTAAAAGGAGAGAACTACAAATCTTTTTATCGTGAACTGTACCCGATGCAG
>Ga0228657_1000779_pt1 | contig 12655 bp, 10 predicted proteins | sample 70DmetaG_FD_182743 | JGI IMG/M metagenome (GOLD analysis project Ga0228657, IMG submission 182743) | Seawater microbial communities from Monterey Bay, California, United States - 70D | ecosystem: Environmental > Aquatic > Marine > Coastal | place: USA: California | collected 2016-10-07 | reverse complement strand
AATGGACTGGTTTAATATTAAATCGATGTACAAATTGATTTTATCTTTTAAATCATTTCGATGTGAAATAAAATCCAAAAATCCTTTTTCAAGTTGAAATTCGCTAGTTTGAAAACCTTCGGGAAGTTCTTTACCTGTGGTATCTTTTACCACTCTTGGACCTGCAAAAGCAATTAATGCGTTGGGTTCTGCAATATTGATATCACCCAACATAGCATAGGAAGCTGTAGTTCCACCTGTCGTAGGATCCGTACATAAAGAAATGTAAGGTAACTTGGCTTCTGCAAGCTGGGCAAGCTTGGCAGAAGTTTTGGCCATTTGCATAAGTGAGGTAGCAGATTCCATCATTCTTGCTCCGCCAGATTTTGAAATAATCACTAGAGGTAATTTATGCTCAATAGCATAATCAGTTGCTCGGACAATTTTTTCACCAACGACCGATCCCATAGAGCCTCCAATAAATCTAAAATCCATACAAGCAATTACTACATTTTTTCCCTTTGAAGAGCCTACTGCAGTCCGGATAGCATCATAAAGACCTGTTTTTTTTTGAGCATCTTTTAGTCGATCGATGTATTTCTTTGAATCTTCAAAATTTAAAAAATCCTTGGACTTAAGGGTTGGATTGAGTTCTTCAAACGTGTTGTTATCAAATAAGATTTCGAAGTATTCTTTACTTCCAATATGAACGTGGTAATCATCCTCAGGACTTACATATTTGTTTTCAGCGAGTTCCTTTGCCTCTATGATTTTACCTGTTGGGGTTTGATACCACAAGCCCTTCGGAATGTCTTTTTTTTCCTCAGTCTTGGTATGAATCCCTTTTTCACTTCGTTTGAACCAACTCATAATGCTCGGTTTTAATCAAAGATAAAAATAAATGAAAATTAAAGTGTATTTACGTTGTTTAAGTCCTCAAAGGCCTTTTTTAAACGTACTTTGAAAGTGTCTTCTCCCAATCGTAACCATTTCCTTGGATCGTAATGCTTCTTATTGGGCTGGTCTGCACCTTCGGGGTTCCCAATCTGATTTTGAAGGTATGCTGCTTTTTCTTGCATATAATCTCGAATACCTTCTGTGAAGGCAAATTGAAGATCGGTATCAATATTCATTTTGATAACTCCATACCCAATAGATTCTTCAATTTCGGCTTGTGTAGATCCTGAGCCTCCGTGAAATACAAAGTCTACAGTATTTTTTGGCAGATTGAATTTATCTGAGATATATTCTTGAGAGTTTTTTAGAATTTTAGGCGTCAATTTTACATTTCCAGGTTTGTAGACTCCATGAACATTTCCAAATGCAGCAGCAACAGTAAACTGTGAACTTATTTTAGAAAGTTCTTCAAAAGCATAAGCAACTTCTTCGGGTTGGGTGTATAATTTTGATACATCCACATCGCTATTGTCTACACCGTCTTCTTCACCACCGGTTATTCCAAGTTCGATTTCTAAAGTCATACCCATTTTCGACATGCGTGACAAATAGGTTTTACAGATTTCTATATTTTCTTCTATGGGCTCTTCAGAAAGGTCGATCATATGCGAGCTAAATAAAGATTTTCCATGTTGCGCACAAAAGGCTTCGCTCGAATCTAAAAGTCCATCGATCCAAGGGAGTAATTTTTTTGCACAATGATCTGTGTGTAAAATTACGCTTGCACCATAGGCCTCTGCCATTTCGTGAATGTGTTTTGCTCCTGCAATAGCTCCTGCTATGGCTGCTTTTTGGTTTTCATTTGAAAGACCTTTTCCTGCATTAAACTGAGCTCCTCCGTTTGAAAATTGGATAATAACGGGGCTGTTTAATTCTGCTGCAGTTTCAAGTACGGCATTGATTGTATTACTACCGATTACATTGACTGCGGGAAGTGCGAATGCTTTTTCTTTTGCGAGTTTAAATACTTCTTGGACTTGGTTTCCGGTTAGTACACCAGAGGGTATTATTTGATTCATCAATTTTGGTTTGCTGCAAAAATAAAAACTTATTTGATTTTAGAATGGATAATTGATGCCGATGTTGAAAACAGCATTTTTTAAATTGTATTCTGTCCACCAGCGTTGCTCCATTGTAAGTGCTGGATTGTAGGTTTTAAAGCCTGTATCAAAACGAAAGACAAAGAAATCAAAATCATATCTGAGCCCAAATCCAGACCCAATAGCAATCTCTGATAGATCTTCTAATCCATTAAAACGCATGCTAGGGTCTTCGATATCATCCCAAATGTTCCAAACATTTCCCAAATCAATAAATAATCCTCCTTTTAATGGACCAGCAATAGGGAAACGGTATTCAAGATTGAAGGCCAATTTAAAATTTGCTTCATTAAACTCATTAATATTACTACTGCTCCCTGGACCTAATTTATACGCTTTCCATGCTCTATTGTCGTTTGCTCCCCCAGAAAAGTAAGAACGAGAAAAGGGGATATTACTCGAATTTCCGTAGGGGATAGCAATACCTGTAAATGCGTGAAAAGCAAGGACACGCTCTCTCCCAAAAGGCCAATGCTTAATAAAATCTATTTCTGTCTTTAGATATTGGGAAGGACTTACTCCTCCTAATATATTTTGACCTTCTTCATTTTGTTTTGCATTGATTCCAGTCAAAAGTTGGTTTAATAGATTTCCCACCCAATCCAATTTCAACCGCAATTGATAAAAATTCTCATCAAAAATGCTTTTCTGACTGTTTAGGTTTAGACTATATGAGGAACCTAAAATTAAATTATTTGCAGTGAGTCGATCAAAACGTTCCTTTACTGTGTTTACTGTTTTAAATGCCTGATCATCGACACTCAAAATGGTTTCATTATCTAAAACGGCATCAATAAATAAAGAAGCTCCATCTGGAATTAAAAGATCGCCGGAATCATTAATAATGCTTGGATTAGTGTTATATTCTCTCGCTATTTGATTTAAACGATCATAGGAATTTTTATAAACATTAAAATAATTAGATAGATTTCTGTTATTTACGAATTCTAAATCAACCCATTTTATCTGAATTCTTTTTTTTGTATTGGGTTGCCAATCAAATTGATAAGTTCCTTTAAAAAACTGTTTATCTAGTCCAATATTTTCTTGAAGACTAGTTCCCAAAATGATCTCAGTTTTAGGTAACAGTTCAGAGGTTACCCAATTTTTTTTCGACCAGGGAATTAAAAGTTTTGGAAAACTTAGCTTTAAGTCTGCGCCCAATTCAAACAAATTGAAAAACTGATCACCGTTTTGAGCGATATCTCGTGAGGCACCTAGAGTACTTTTCAAATTTAGTTCTAAGAGCTCTGCTCCGCGAAAAACATTTCGAATACCCAATCCTCCTCCCAAGCCGATTCCGAAATCTTGAATATTAGAATGAGATAAATCTAAGTCAAAGCCCAAAGAAAAGCGTTCTTTAGGACTTAGAAAGATTGAGGCATTAAGCGCATTCTCTTGATTTGGAATTTGATCGTAATTGATGCTAGGATATTTGAAATTTTTTAGATTCGTAAAGTAACGATAGGTTAGATTCCGATTTTCATCGCTATATAAACTGTCCTTTTTAATCGCAATACCTGCTTTAATAGCATTTGGACGATATTTTAATTTCCCTTTGCTGTAGAAAGTTAAGCGGGTCAAATTTAAAGAATCAGTATACTGAGATAAGTTGTTTTGAATGTCAAGGTTATCAATAAATACAGAGACGTTTTGGATCTTATATTGTTTGTAAGGAATTTTGACTAAACTATCATTAATCCGCTGTTGAATATCTTCTATCCTTATGTTAACAGGAATTTTTAAATCCTTTCCAGTACTGTCTATTGCTGCGGTAAATTGAATACTGTTTTGCTGAAAATTGAAAACACCTTTGTTTCGAAAAAGTAAAAAAAGACGCTCACGTTCCTCTTCGAATCTATTGATTTCAAAAGCATCTCCTTCTTTGATGATTTGATCCTTAATATTTTCATCATACAAACGCGCTAGTTCAGGAGATTCAATCGTGGCCGTAATAGAATCAATTAAATATTTCTTATAAGGTTGAATTAAATACTTTAATAAAAGTCTATCTTCATTTATAGGCTGAGATTCTGTAGTGACTTCCACATCGTAATACCCTAAATTTTTATAATACTGAACAATTCTTTTTTTTGATTTCTCAAGAGTTAAACTGTCCAATACTGCTGGAGGCTCTCCTGTTCTTCTCAACCAATTGTTAAATTTTTCGCCATAATTTGCAAGGGCGCTTATTTGTTTTTTAGAAATCCACTTTTCTAATCGTTTTCTTCGCTTGGTTTTTTTGTTTAACCAAAGATCAAAGTGCCCTTTTGAATCTGGATGCGCTGTTTCATAAAGAAAGCGTGCTAGTGAAATTCCCAAAAACTTTTTGTTTGATGGAGTAGTAATAATCAGATTTACTGGATCGTTATTTAGCAAGCGGTTGTCTTCATAAATCTCATTCTTATCGATGATGGGTTTCTGGTTTTTAAAAGCTCTGGTACCAGAACATCCTCCTAAAGTCAGGGAGGTAATGCAGAGAATGATTAAATTTGTAAGGAGGCGATACACTAATCTTGATTATAACCTCAAAAATAAGTCATTTTTATGGTCAGTAAGAGTCAACGTAAACAAATCATCCAATTAAAACAGAAAAAATATCGATCCACAACAGGTTTGTTTGTAGCTGAAGGAGAAAAAGTAGTTAACGAATTTCTTTCTGCGGGGTGGTCTTGCGAGTATCTATTTACCTTAGACGAGCACTTTTATCCTAAGGCTATAACTATAGGTATGGAGGTTATGAAACAGATCACGCATTTTAAAAATCCCAGCCCTGTATTAGGAGTTTTTAAAGTTTTAGAGAAGAAGATATCCGAAAAAGAAGAAATCACAATAGCTGTAGATGGCATGAATGATCCTGGGAATTTAGGAACGATCATTAGATTATGCGACTGGTTTGGAGTAAATGAATTGATTTGTAGTTCCAAAACGGTTGATTGTTATAATTCTAAAGTAGTTCAAGCGACTATGGGTTCTTTAGTTCGGGTGCAATGCCGTTATGAAAAAGATTTTGCTTCCTATTTGAAGTCTTTAGGAAAACCAATTTTCGGAGCCGATGGAAATGGAAGTTCTATATATCAATCTTCACTTGTTTCGAAAGCGACCTACATTTTTGGAAATGAATCCCATGGATTATCAAAAGAAGTGGAAGAGATCTTGACCCATAAAATTTCGATCCCGAACTACAGAACAGGAAGAGGTGCAGAAAGTTTGAATGTAGCTTCAGCTGCAGCAATTTTTTTAAGCGAACTCTTTAGAGGGTCCTAATTACTCAAACGTTATGATTAAAGAGACACCCCGACTAAACATGTTGACTATGTTTCCTGTCCAAGGACTTCCTTCAGCTGCGTCAGGGATTAATTCATTTTGAAAGGAAAAAGCGCCACGAAGGGAAGGAGAAAATTTGAAGTAATATAAATAGAATTCAAAACCCAAGCCCAGTTCATAATTTAAATTTTGTGAAGTTGTTCTAAAAACGTTGCTAGCATTATCATCAGAATTGTTTTCATTGCTAGAAAGATTAAAATCTGTAGAAATACCAACCAAAACAAAAGGCCTTAAATTATTGATTCTTTTAGCATTTATCTTGACATAGAAAGGAAGGTGGACGTAGGTTGATTTAATTTCTCTTAATCGATCATACTCTTTTTCAAATTCTGGAAATTCAGGATAGTTTAGCTCTCTCTGATTATAATACAATCCTGGTTCAAAGCGCAAATTAAAGTAATCATTGATTCTCAAATCTCCAATAAGTCCAACATTAAATCCTTTTTTTTGAACAACAGCAATGTCCTTATACATTAGTTCTTTGTAATAGGGGTCGATATATTCAAATTTAAAATCGTACTGATTTAAACCTAAAAAATACCCGTAATGGACGATGCGTTTATCAAAATTAGGCAAATTGATGATGCGTTCACGAACTGTAGGATATTGCGCATTGATGCTATTTACCATAAAGCAAAAAAGCAGGATCTGAAGGAATGATTTTATATTAAGGTTTTTTTGCAAAATAAATTGAAGAAACCCCTAAGGTTTGCGGGAAATCCTCCACTTGTATAAACCCATTTTTTCTTAAAATATTGTTGAAAGCTTCTCCACAGGGAAATGCAGCCGCAGATTCAGATAAATATTGATAAGCAGAGCGATCTTTAGATAAGATTTTACCTACCAACGGCATGATGTTTTGAGTATAAAGGGTATAAAAGCCTTTTAAAAAAACGTTTTTAGGAACAGCAGTTTCTAAAATGACCAAAGTACCTTTTGGTTTTAAAACCCTAAGAATTTCATGTAATCCTTTGTCAAGATTTTCAAAATTACGGACACCAAATGCGATCGTTACTGCATCAAAACAAGCATCATCAAAATGCAAAGCTTCAGAATCACCCAATTGCATATCTATCCGCTTATGCAGCTTTTTTTCAGCTACTTTTTGTTTTCCTAGAGCTAACATCCCCGGTGAAATATCTAACCCAATAATTTTTTGAGTTTCAAGTCGGGCGAGTTCAATAACCAAATCACCAGTACCTGTAGCAATATCCAAGATGTTATCGTGTTTGTGCTTTTTAATTAATTGAACGACTCTCTTTCTCCACAAAACATCTATTCCTATTGTAATAATTCTATTGAGGATATCATATCTTTTAGAAATCCCATCAAACATTTTGATTACTTGCTTTTTTTTCGTTTCGGGATTGTTTTGAACGGGTTTTATCATCTTTTTCATAAAGGCGGTAAATATAGTAATTTGGGATCCATGTTCTCTAGGTTTTTGAGCAAGGAAGATGAATATTCGTATATTTAACCCGTATTTCGATACATACTTATGAAAATAATTATAGCAGGGGGGGGTGAAGTAGGATTCCATTTGGCTAAACTCCTTTCGTATGAGTCGCTCGATATTACATTAATAGACACTGATAAAGAGCGTTTGCTTTATGCAGAATCTCACTTAGATATCCGTGCGCTTCATGGGGACGCTATGTCTCTTTCGCTTATGAAAGAAGCTCAGGTATCGAACTCCGATCTATTTATTGCTGTAACTGCAGAAGAATCAATTAACATTACAATTTGTGCTTTGGCAAAACAGTTGGGGAGTAAAAGAACTATTGCCCGAATATCCAATATAGAACTAATAAAGGCTCAAGATTCGATTAGTTTTCAAAATATTGGGGTAGATGAACTAATTTCTCCAGAAGAATTAGCCGCCGTAGAAATTCAACAATTGTTGGATCAGTCTGCTTTTTCAAACAGTTATGAATTTGAAGAAGGAGCCCTTACACTTATTGGGACGCGTTTGGAAGAAGATGTCCCATTTGTGGGAAAAACGGTAAAAGAAGCCGCCTCTATTTTTCCTGATGTGCATTTTATGCCAGTAGCCATTCAGAGAAAAGGAACACAACAAACTTTAGTTCCCCGAGGGGATACTTGCTTTGAAGTGGGAGATACAGTTTTTTTTATTACCCTAAAGGAGGGAGTAGAAGAGTTGTACAAGCTTACTGGTAAAACAAAAGCCTCGATCAAAAATGTCATGATTTTAGGGGGTGGGAGAATAGGCTATAATACAGCACGAGAATTATGCGAGAAAAAGTTTAATGTCACCCTTGTCGAAAAAGATAAGACAAAAGCATTTGAAATAGCAGATTTACTTCCTAATGCTTTGGTAATAAATGGGGATGGACGCAATGCTGATTTGCTAGAAGAAGAGAATATTACTTCTATGGATGCCTTTATATCCGTTACAGAGAACTCAGAAACGAATATCATGAGTTGTCTTATGGCGCACACTAAAAAGGTAAAAAAGACGATCGCTTTGGTTGAGAATATGGATTATTTTCAACTCTCTCATTCTATAGGAATTGATACATTGATCAACAAAAAATTACTAACCGCCAATACTATTTTTAGATACGTTCGCCGTGGGGAAGTTGTAGACATGACTACTTTAAATAATTTAAATGTAGAAATACTAGAATTTGTCGTCAATGCCAATTCAGAGGTGGCCAATTACAAAATTAAAGACATTGATTTCCCCCGAACAGCAATAATAGGAGGAGTAATTAAAGAAGGAAAGGGGTTCATTGCTCTAGGGGATTATACAATTCTTCCTGGAGACCGAATTGTAGTTTGTTGTTTACCTAGATCTCTGAAGCGTATTGAACGCCTATTTTTATAAGTAGTTTATGCATTCTTTTAACTATAAAATAGTGATCTTTTTGATGGGTGTATTGTTGCTTTTCAATGGGGGTCTTATGCTTTTTTCGTCTTTAATAAGTTATTTATATGACGATGGGGTCATTTTCGAAATAACGCTATCCGCTTTTCTAGTTCTATCATTCGGAACATTGCTGATGTTATTCGGAAGACAATACCAAAAAAGAATTCGAAAACGAGAAGGGTACTTAATTGTTAGTTTAGGGTGGATTTTAATGGCTATTTCTGGGACTACACCCTATTTGTTTTCTGGAGCAATACCCAGTTTTACGGCGAGTTTTTTTGAAACCATGTCCGGATACACTACCACAGGAGCTACGATTTTAAATGATATCGAATCCCTGCCAAAAGGAATATTGTTTTGGCGAAGCACAACTCACTGGATAGGGGGAATGGGTATAATTGTTTTAGCTATAGCAATTCTTCCATTTTTAGGGATTGGAGGAATTCAACTTTTTAGTGCCGAAGCCCCAGGCCCTGCTGGAGATAAATTACATCCAAGAATTACGGATACAGCCAAACGTTTATGGCTGATATATGTATCCTATACATTGATAGAAACCCTGCTTTTATACCTAGCTGGGATGACGTTTTTTGATGCAATTAATCACGCTATGAGTACCTTATCTACTGGGGGATTTTCAACTAAAAATAGCAGTATCGCTTTTTGGAATGATCAACCTTTGATACAGTATATCATTATCTTTTTTATGTTTTTGTCTGGGACGAATTTTGTCTTAAGCTATTTTGCTTTTACAAAGCGATTTCAAAAAATACTTGCGGATGATGAGTTTAGGCTTTATATACGTTTTATCGGTTTTTTTACATTACTAGTAGTAAGTATGATTTTTGTAAATCAGTACGCTCAAAACTTCTTCTCATTCAAAAGTGTTGAACCTACTTTTAGGAGTGCCGCATTCCAAGTAGTTTCCATAATAACCACTACAGGCTTTGTGACTGCTGACTTTACGCAATGGACTCCTTTAATTACAATAGTTTTCTTTGGGTTGATGTTTTTAGGGGGCTCATCAGGATCAACAGCTGGAGGGGTTAAGGTTGTTCGTCATATGTTGATGATTAAAAGTGGATTTTTAGAGTTTAAAAGAGCATTACACCCAAATGCAATTATCCAAGCACGCTATAATGATAAAATAGTGAGTGATACGATTTCCTATAATATTTTAGGTTTTTTCATCTTGTATTTGTTGAGTTTTATCATAGGGGCTGTAGGGTTTAGTGGATTAGGAATGGACTTTGAATCCGCCATAGGACTTGCCGCATCTACTTTGGGAAATGTAGGTCCTGCCCTTGGGTCTTTTGGTCCTAGTGATACTTATGCTGCACTTCCTCCTAACGGACAGCTTTGGGCAAGTTTTTTAATGTTGTTAGGTAGATTAGAGCTCTTTACGGTATTGATTATTTTTACTCCTTTCTTCTGGAAAAGAAACTAGTAGTCATACTTGTCTTTCCAGCGTTGCTTTAAAAAATTTCGAATATTTTCCTCTTTGGGATTTCCTCCGGGTTCGTAGAATTTTGAACCATATAATTCATCGGGTAAGAATTCTTGTATAGCAAAATGATTGGGAAAATCATGTGCGTATTTATACCCTGACCCATAACCCATTTCTTTCATTAGTTTGGTCGGGGCATTTCTTAAATGCAAGGGTACTTGAAGGCTTCCCGTATCTTTAACTTTTGCAATAGCCGCATCTATAGCTTTATATGATGCATTACTTTTTGGTGAGGTAGCAAGATAAATAGCGCATTCACTTAGGAGTATTCTTCCTTCTGGATACCCCAATGTTGCAACGGCTTGAAAAGTACTATTAGCTAAAACAAGTGCCGTGGGGTTCGCAATTCCAACATCTTCTGCTGCTAAAATTAGCATCCTCCGTGCAATAAATGTGATATCTTCCCCAGCTTCTATAATTCTTGCAAGCCAGTAAACAGCTCCATTGGGATCACTTCCTCTTATTGATTTAATAAAGGCGGAAACAATATCATAATGGAAATCCCCATTTTTATCAAACAACACAGTATTGGTTTGTACTGTTTCGAACACCAAAGCATTGGTTAGCTCAATTGATTTGGATTTTTGGGCTTGTACAATAAGTTCTAAAATCGACAAAAGTTTTCGAGCATCACCACCCGAAAGCTCGATCAAAGCTTCCGTTTCTTTTAGTTTAAGCTTATAACCCTTTAAAATATAATCCTCTTTTAAGGCTTGTTTTAAAATTTTTTCTAAATCAGATTTATCCAGTGGGTTGAGAGTGTACACCTGACAGCGGGAAAGCAATGCATTAATGACTTCAAAACTAGGATTTTCTGTAGTAGCACCAATAAGAGTTATGATCCCTTTTTCTACTGCATTAAGTAAAGAATCTTGTTGAGACTTGCTAAAACGATGAATCTCATCGATAAATAAAATAGGATTCTTACCACTAAAAAGACCACCAGAGTTTTCTGCTTTTTGAATGATTTCTCTGATTTCTTTCACCCCTGCATTAATTGCAGAAAGCTGAAAAAAAAGTCTTTCTTTTTCAAGTGCTAGCAATTGAGCAAGTGTGGTTTTACCTGTGCCAGGAGGACCCCATAAAATAAGAGAAGGGAAAACACCATTCTTAATCATTTGAGTAAGGCTTCCTTTAGGACCTACTAGATGTTGCTGTCCAAAATAATCAGCTAAAGTTTTTGGACGCATCCGTTCTGCAAGAGGAGTATTCATGATACTTAAAGATAAGATATTTTAATACTAGCTACGCTGCCTTACAACTTCATAAAAAACAACACCACAAGCAACTGAAACATTTAGAGAGTCTATGGCAGACTGCATAGGAAGTTTAGCTTGTTCTTTTAAAATTTTTAAAAGCCCATGAGAGATTCCTACATCTTCTGAACCAAAGACCAAAGCGATGGGACCACTTAATTTTTTTTCATAAATGGTTTGAGATGCTTTTTCTGTTATGGCTAAAGTTGGAACATCTTGAGCTTCCAAAAAATAGACCACATCTTTGAGGTGTTTTACTTTGGAGATGGGAACTTTAAAAGCTCCTCCGGCAGAGGTTTTAACGACATCTCCGTTAAGAGGCGCGCTCCCACTACTGGCTACAAATACGGCGTCAACCCCTGTGGCTGCCGACGATCTTAAAATTGCGCCAAAGTTCCGCGTATCTGTTATGCCATCTAAAAGGACGAAAAGAGGGTTATCCTTTTCTGCAATGATCTTTTCTATCAACGGTTCCATAGGTTGGGTGTTTAAAGCAGCAACTCTAGCCACAGCCCCTTGATGATTTTTTGATGAAAAGCGTTCTAGACGTTCCGTAGGAACAAAACTGAAAGCAATATTATTGGATCTTAAAACGTGTAATAACTGTTCAAAAAGTTTACTCTGCGTTCCTTTTAATAACCAAACTTTATCGATGGCTTTACCAGATGCGATGGCTTCTAAAATTGAACGTATTCCAAATATTGTTACTGTTTCCATGGTTCAAAAATACCCTAAATATGGAGTGCTACAACGGTATTGTTTTTATTTTTTTAGTGAACCAATTTTTCTGTAAGAAAAACCAAGAATAAAGGAGTTGATTTTTAAACAGAACCGAGAGTCAAAGTTGAGCATCTAATTTTTTTTAAAAAAATGCTAAAATTTTACAAATGAACCGTTTGAAACCAGAAAAAAAAATTCTACATTTGCACGCCCATAAAAATGGGGAATTAGATATCATATATGCCAACTATTGCACAATTAGTACGAAAAGGAAGAGTCAGCATTACCAAGAAGAGTAAATCGGCTGCTTTGGAATCATGTCCACAACGACGTGGGGTTTGTACGCGTGTTTACACCACAACCCCTAAAAAACCGAACTCTGCGATGCGGAAGGTAGCGCGTGTTCGATTGACTAACGGAAAGGAAGTCAATGCGTATATACCCGGAGAAGGACACAACCTCCAAGAGCACTCGATAGTATTGGTACGAGGCGGACGAGTTAAAGATTTGCCGGGGGTCCGCTACCACATTGTTCGTGGGGCGCTGGATACTGCCGGAGTGGAAGGACGTTTACAAAGACGCTCAAAATACGGTGCCAAAAGACCCAAAAAATAACTAGGTAATTTCTTTTACTACTGAATCATGAGAAAAAAACAAGCAAAAAAACGTCCCCTATTACCCGACCCAAGATTTAACGACCAACTAGTTACCCGTTTTGTAAACAACTTGATGTGGGATGGAAAAAAATCTACCGCCTTTAAAATCTTTTACGACGCTATAGATATTGTTGAAGAAAGAAAACAAGACGATGAAAAAACCGCTTTAGAAATTTGGAAAGAAGCCCTCTCAAATGTTATGCCGCACGTTGAAGTGCTAAGTAGAAGAGTAGGAGGAGCCACCTTCCAGATTCCAATGCAAA
>Ga0228657_1000771_pt1 | contig 12746 bp, 9 predicted proteins | sample 70DmetaG_FD_182743 | JGI IMG/M metagenome (GOLD analysis project Ga0228657, IMG submission 182743) | Seawater microbial communities from Monterey Bay, California, United States - 70D | ecosystem: Environmental > Aquatic > Marine > Coastal | place: USA: California | collected 2016-10-07 | reverse complement strand
GCTATTTTTATCAAATAAATTCAAACAAAATTTTATAAAATAACTTTGCTAAACTTTGGCAAAAATAACAAAATTAAACAGTTTCAAATCTATAAATTAGATAATTGGTTTTTCAGAGGTTCCTTGTAATTCAATTTCCTTTCCATTCTTTAATTTAATAATATAGTCATGACCCTTCTTTTCTACATATTGTGGATATTTCTTTAATAATTTCTTTTCTTTATCTTCTAAATTTTTTTTGATAAGGCAAATGATTGATCTATATAATTAGTAAAATTATTTATTGTAGCATTGCCAATTTTTGTGCCTGTAGTATTCGGTAATCCATCTATTTTTTCTCATCACAATGAGGATTTAGATCCGTTCTGTAGTTTTCATCTTGTCAAAAAAAAGTTCATAAATATTATTTTGATTTGTCATGATAGAATATATTTAGTGGTTAATATAATTTTTATTGATTGGTGCGCTCTAAAGGATTCGAACCTTTGACCCACAGCTTAGAAGGCTGTTGCTCTATCCAGCTGAGCTAAGAGCGCGTAGATATAATAACTGCAGGGCTAGAATGATAATTTTAGCAATTAAAATATCAAGTCAATAATTTTTGCCCTTGTTTTTAGAATTTATTTTGATAAAAATTATTATTTATTCAATCATATAAATTTAAATAATTCATGTCGAAGGAAATTAAGATTGCTATTGCAGGTCTTGGAACTATTGGTGGTGGTGTTTATAAAATTTTGGTCAATGAAATTGAACAAATTAACAAAAGATGTAAAAATTCTTTGAAATTATCTGCTGTTTCTGCCCTTGAAAAGCCAGATTTTTATCAAGAATCCGATGCTAAATTTTATGATAATTGCCTTGATTTAGTTAATGATAATGAAATTGATATTATCATTGAATTAATTGGTGGTTCGGATGGAATTTCTTACAAATTAGCTAAATCTACTTTGGAAGCCAAAAAGCATTATATTACAGCAAATAAAGCTTTAATTGCCAAACATGGTAATGAATTAGCTAATATTGCCGAAAAGAATAATGTCTATCTTAATTTTGAGGCTGCAGTTGCTGGCGGAATTCCTGCTATTAAAAATCTTCGTGAAGGCTTAGCTGCCAATAAAATTGAAAAAATTATCGCTATTTTAAATGGTACCTGCAATTTTATTTTAACTAAAATGGAAAAGGAAAATCTTCCTTTTGATCAAGTTTTGAAAGAGGCGCAAGAATTAGGTTATGCTGAAGCTGACCCAACTTTTGATATTGAAGGAATTGATACTGCTCATAAATTAGTTATCCTGTCGGCCATTGCTCAAAATAATAAAATTGATTTTGAAAATATTAATATTGAAGGTATTACTAAAATTACCATTGATGATATTAATTTTGCCAAAGAATTTGGCTATAAAATTAAATTAGTGGGTATTTTTGAAGATTTAAATAATGGTAAAATCATGCAAAATACTTACCCTGCCCTAGTTGTTGCTGATAGCCATATTGGTCCAATTGATGATTCTTATAATGCTGTTTTGGTTAAAGGTAATAATTCTGACTGGAATCTTTCTGTTGGTCGTGGAGCTGGCGAATTCCCAACTGCTTCGGCCGTTATTGCCGATGCTATTGACATTGCTAATGATAGATATGTCTACCCTTTAGGATCAAAATCTTCTGATCTTGGAATTTCAAATATTGCTAATTTAAATGATAGAATTGGCAAATATTATCTTAGATTTACTTCTGATAATGATCCAGATTTCATTAAAAATCAATTTCAGAATGATATTATTGAAAATTTTACAGCTAAGGAAGATCAAAATAAAATTACTTATGGTATTTTTACAAAATCTATTGCTGAAAAAGAAATTTTAACTTTAAAAAATAAATTTTCTGATGAAAGTAACTTTATTTTTATTAGAATTGAGGATATAGCCAACTAAGTTAAAATTAATTTATTAGCTATCAAATTAAGAACTGATATGCTTTGCATCTTGACACCCTCTTTTTTTGGGTACGATTATTTATAAAATTATGAAAAAACTATTATTACCTATTTTTATCTTACTTTTAAATATTAATTCAGCAAATGCCTTAAATATTGCTATCATTAAAACTGATGAAATTATTGAAAAATCAACTGCTATGAAAAGAGCAAAAGAGAAGATCATCAAACAACAAGAAATATATCAAGCAGAGCTTTTTAAAGAAGAGGAGGAATTGAAGGTAAAAATTGAAAAGTTAGAAAAACAAAAATCTAAATTTACTAAGGAGGCTTTAGCTAAAAAAGAAAAAAAACTATCAGAAGAAGTGGCAGAATTAAATGAATTATTACAAAGAAGGAAGGAAGATTTACAAAAAGCTGAAATTGACATTATAACAAAGATTGGCAAAAAAATTGAGGAAATTCTTCAAGATATTAAAAATAAAGACAAGATTGACATAATATTTCCTAGTCAACAGGTTATTTTATATAATAAAAATATGGATATAAGTAAAAGAGTCTTAAAAAGATTAAATAAGGAACTGCCAAAAGTTAAAGTTAGGTTTTAATAAACAATAACTCCTAGCTTATTATCCCCAAAAACTATTGATCTTTACATCAACCTTTAGATCAACATCAATTAATTTAACATTTTCCATAACATCTTGAATTAAACTACTTATCTCTTCTACCTCATTATCTGGTGCTTCAATGATCAATTCATCATGAATTTGTAATAAAATCCTACTTTGATAATTTCCTTGATTTAAAGTCGAGTCAAGATCAATCATGGCTTGCTTGATTATATCTGCTGCACTACCTTGAATTGGGGCGTTAATCGCTAACCTTTCCTCCAAAGATCTTCTAATATGATTTTTACTATTAATTTCAGGTAAAAAACATTTTCTACCTATAATTGTTTCAACAAAACCCTGCTTTCTAGCAATTTCTTTGGTCTTTTCCATAAAAACCTTAATTTCAGGATAGGTTGTAAAATATTGATCCATATATTTTTTAGCATCTTCCTTGGGAATTTTTAACTGTTTAGCCAATCCAAAAGAACTAATGCCATAAATAATGCCAAAATTAATAGCTTTTGCTTTGCGTCTTAAGTCGGAATCAATTTCTTCCAAAGGAGTATTAAAAACTTGGCTAGCAGTGATTGCATGTATGTCCTGATTATTAATAAAAGCCTGTTTTAAATTAGGAATTTTTGCCATAGAAGCCAAGACTCTTAGTTCAATTTGCGAATAATCAGCCATAATTAATTTACAGCCCTTTTTAGCTATAAAGGAATTTCTAATTTTTATACCATCTTTACTTCTAATTGGTATATTTTGTAAATTAGGATTATTAGAACTGAGTCTTCCTGTAATAGTTGAAATATTAGAATAGTTAGTATGTATTCTTCCATCTTCATTAGAAATTGTCTTCGGAAGAGCGTCAGCATAAGTATTTTTAAGTTTTGCAACGTGACGCCATTCCAGAACCTTCTCAGCAATTATATGACCTTGTAAACTTAATTCTTCTAAAATATCAGAATTTGTTGAATATAAGCCTGTTTTTGATTTTTTACCTGTCTTTAATGATAATTTTTCAAATAAAATATGTGATAATTGCTTTGGGGAAGCAATATTAAATTCTTCATCAGCTAAATTATAAATTTCCTTGCTTAATGAAATTATCTGTTTTTCAAATTCATCCGATAATTCTTTCAATTTAAGAGAGGAGATTTCAATTCCATTAAGCTCCATTTTTATCAAAATATCAATTAAAGGAATCTCATAATCCTTATAAATTTTTTCTAATCTTTGTTCTTCTAACTCTTGTTTTAAGATAGGAAATAAATTAAAAATAAAATGATTTCTAGCTACTAAAACTTCAATTCTTTTAGAATTATCCTCTAGAGCTAAGTTTTTCTTATTTTTATCTAAATCATCAAAAAATTGTCCAAGATTTTCTGCTTCTTCATCATCAAGATAATTAGTAATTAAAATTCTAATATTAGATTTACCAGAAGATGAGTTCAGGATATAACCCATTAGAGCAATATCATCGGCAATAAAATTAATGTTATGTCTAGTAAAAAATTTTTTAATTTCTTTTATTTTATAACCAATTTTAATAATATTTTTATTTTCTAAAATATCCTTTAAAATTTCTAAGACATCTTTTTGATTAATTTGTTTTTGATTGAATAGATCGTTACTTTCTTGCCAAATATCAGATTCAAAATAAAAAACTTCTTCTATCTTTCCTGATTCTATTGGTAAAGAGATAGTAAAATCTTTTAAGAAAAGTTGATTTGATTGATTTGTTATTAAATTTGTATCAAAAATTGCAAATTTAGCTAATTTTTCAGATTTTTTTAATTTTTCTAAATCACTTTTTGACTTTATTTTAACAATTTTAATTTTTTTGAGATTATTCTCTTTATTTTGATTAATTTCATTAGATATATCTTCATTATTATAATCAAACTCTGTTCTAACTTTAGTTGCAAGAGAGTTAAAATTTTGCGCTTCTAAAAAATTAATTAGCTTTTGAGGATCAATAGGACGAACTTTGAAATTAGAAAGATCGGAGTCAAAATCAACATTCTCCTCTAAGCGAGCAAGAATTTTGGATAATTTAGCTTTTTCATGGTCAGTTTCTAAATATTCTTTACGTTTTTTTTGTTTAATTTTATCAAGATTTTGATAGAGATTTTCTAAAGAACCAAATTCTGAAATAAGCTCACTAGCAGTTTTTGGACCAACACCCTTAACTCCTGGAATATTATCAGCTGCATCACCCATCAAAGCTAAAATATCAACCACTTGTTCTGGTTTTACTCCAAACTTCTCTTTAACTGCCGCACGATCAATCATTTTATCTTTACCAGCATCATAAATTTTAATATGATCAGAAACTAGCTGCATGAGATCCTTATCCGGAGAAATTATTAGAACTTCATATTCATCTGGGTCAACTTGTTTAGCAATAGTTGCGATTAAATCATCCGCTTCATAGTTTTTTTTCTCTAAAGTGGCTAAATTAAGGGATTCTGCAACTTGACGAATAATTGGGAATTGCGGTTTAAGATCTTCAGGACATTCTGGACGATGCATTTTATATTCTGAATATATCTCATTACGAAAAGTTTTAGATCCAGAATCAAAGATTGCTACAATATGGGTAAAATCAAGAGAGGCCAATAAACGCATCATCATCTTGGTAAAACCATAAACAGCACCAACTGGAGTACCATCTTTTCTGGTCAATGCTGGCATAGAAAAATAAGCCCGAAAAACAAAAGAATAGCTATCAATTAAAGCAATTCTTTTTTTTTGATTATTCATTTTTCATAATTATCTTTTACAAACTGATCTAATAACGCCACACCAAATCCAGAGGCACCTTTAACTGATAAAGGATCGCCCTTACCTTTCCAAGCAACTCCTGCAATATCTAAGTGAGCCCATTTAGTTTTTCCAATAAATCTCTTTAAAAATTGTGCCGCCGTTGTACTTCCAGCACCTCTTCCAGAACCAACATTTTTCATATCGGCAATATCAGAATTAATCATTTTATCATAACTATCTCCAATTGGCATCTGCCATAATTTATCACCAGATCTTTCTCCAGCGGAAACTAATTTTTGGGCAAATTTATCATCATTAGCAAATAAACCGCCATAAATATCAGCTAAACTAACTATAATTGCACCAGTTAAAGTCGCTAAATCAATTATAAATTCTGGTTTAAATGTTTCATTAGTATAATGTAAGGCGTCAGCCAATACTAACCTACCTTCAGCGTCAGTATTAATAATTTCAATTGTTTGACCTGACATTGAAGTAACTACATCACCAGGTTTTTGAGCTGTGCTTGATGGCATATTTTCAACCAGACCAACAACACCAACGGCATTGACTTTAGCTTTTCTTTGTGCTAATAATTTTAATAAAGCAACTACAACAGCAGAACCTCCCATATCAGTCTTCATATCTTCCATATTAGCGGACGGCTTAATTGAAATACCTCCAGTATCAAAAGTTACACCTTTGCCAACAAAAGCTAATGGTTTTGAATGATCATGGGCACCATTCCATTTTAAAACTACTAATCTTGAGCCATAAGCACTACCCTGCCCAACACCCAATAGAGCTTTCATTCCTAACTTCTTCATGTCTTCTTCACTAAGAATTTCAACTTCTAAGCCATATTTAGCTAGATCTTCACAAATTTTAGCATAAGTTTCTGGGTTTAATTCATTAGATGGTTCAGATACTAAATCTCTAGCAAAAAATATATTTTCAGCAATTAATTTGTAAGATTTGAAATGATTTTCGGCTTTTTGCTTATCTTGAACAATAATATCAATATTTTTTGTGATAAGATTTTTAGATTTTTTCTTATCAACAAAATATTTATTAAAACGATATGATTTTAGAGTAATTCCAAAAGCAATATTGGAAATAACCTCTATTTCCTTTTCTAAATTATCAATAGAATCAAAATCACCATCATCAGAAATAATAATACTTGCAGATTTAATTTTTTTAGAATTCAAATAATTTGAAATCAAGCCGCCAATTTCCTTTGAATTATTATTATCAAGATCAGTTTTTTTACCAAGACCAATAAAAGTAATGTTTTTATCTTGATAGCTCAAATTACAAACCTCCCCTTTTTTACCAGAAAAATCATAATTTTTTTTTGCTTTTTTTATTAAATTATTATTAGATTGTTTTATATCTTCAACTTTTTGACAGATAATAATATCATCATTTTGAATTTGATTAAAATCTGATACTTCTTGGAAATTGATCTTCATAATTGCTAATATTAAATTGATTGACGTATAATGATGTTATTAAATCTAAATAAATTTATAGTTGCAACTTTAAATATGAAGTTTTTCTCAATAATTCTTATATTATTTTTATCAATTAACAATTCTTACGCTAATAAATATTCATTCCTTAAAAATTCTGAATATTTTTTACTAGCCGATAGAGATAGTGGTGAAATTTTAGTAAGCAAAAATAAAGATATAAAAATCGAACCTTCTTCTATGACTAAATTAATGACTGCTTATGTTATTTTTGATCAATTGAAGAAAGGTAATATCAATCTTGATGAAGAGTGCCAAATTGGTATGGCTGCTTGGCGTAAAAGAGGATCTACTATGTTCTTGAATATAGGTGATATTGTTACTATTGAAAAGCTAATTCATGGTTTAATTATCGTTTCTGGTAATGACGCATCAATTGCTCTAGCAAGGGCGACCTCTAAAACAGAAGAAGAATTTGTGGAGCTCATGAATAGAACTGCTCAAAAAATTGGTATGTCTAATAGCAGCTTTAGAAATCCTCACGGTCTAAATGAAGAAGATCACTTCACAACATTAAATGATTTATTTATTTTAACCAAAAGAATTTGGCTAGATTTCCCTGAATTTATGCCAATTTTTTCTAAAAAAAACTATAATTATGGCAATATTAAGCAACAGAATCGCAATCCATTAATTATAAATGATTATGAAGGTGCAATTGGTATGAAAACTGGTTATACTGATGGTGGTGGATATGGTGTCGTTGGTGCTTCAGCTAGGGGCAATAGAAGGTTAATAGCAATTACTAATGGCAATGAAACTTCGCGTAAAAGATCAGAAGTTATAACTAATATCTTAGATTATGGCTTTAATAGATTTAAAAAAATAACCATTTTTAATAAAAATGATGTTGTTACCAAAATTAATGTTTGGCTTGGTGATAAAAGAAAAGTTAAACTTGTGACAAAAGATGAAATATCAATCACTATGCCAAAATATCACGAAATTGACGACATAGAGATTTTAGTAAAACATCAAAAACCAATCAACCCAATAATAGTAAAAGGAGAGAAATTAGGGGAATTAATTGTTAAATTCGCTGATAGTGAAGTTTCTAGAGCGTCACTTTTTGCTGGAGAAGATATTAAAGAAGCTGGATATTTCTCAAAATTAATGCAAATTTTATCTTATAGAATAAAAACATTAATTTAATATATTAAAATTATCACCGTAATTTCTAAAAAAATGGTTGACAGTTGCTAAATGATCTTAGAAAATTGACTGCTTGTTATCAGAATGTTCCTTGGTAGCTCAGTGGTAGAGCAGTTGACTGTTAATCAATTGGTCGGGGGTTCGAATCCCTCCCAAGGAGCCATTTTATAAGTTTCTAACTCTCCAAAAATTGGTATTTCCACCAATTCATTTATCCCCTAAAACCCCAGTAAATAAAGGCTTTCAGGCGGTTTCAAAATTCTAGACCAGTTGCATTTTTGATCTCCGTTTTTCCAAAAAATTAGCAAAATTTACCCCAAATTCTCTCCAATTCTCCATACCCAGTTAACCTTGGAGATTTTAGGCAACCCTCATAAACACTGGATTTAGCAAAAAAATAACGAACTTTGTGTACCGACTAGCGGGCAAAAATATCGAACTTGATCTATTTGAAACTGGTTTTAGTTAACCCCCCAATTAACCTTGAGCGTTTTCAAGGGTTGCCGAGGTTAGAGAAGTGGTCGGGTAGCGGTTGAAAATCTCTAAAACATAATTTACATATTATGCCATTTAAGCATCTTTTACTACTTTTGATGAAATATCTTCTTTGTTGAAATGAAACCCAAGTAGACTTCCTTCTGGATTGTTATCATGTAGCTCCAATCTAACGAATTTATCTATATCGAAACCCTCTTCAAAGTCGCTAGGAATCATGTCAGAGTTAAATGTGCAAATATATTGGAAGTTATTATTCATCGCAGTTTTATGCGCATGAACAAGGGCAAGAGAAGTTTGTCTTGAATCTACCCCATCAAAAATTGTGCTATCGTGGAATAAAAAGTTAATCTGATTATTTTTTGCAAACTTTTCTACAAGCATAAGATCGTAGCAAAAGATTTTCATCTTTCCCACACCTTCACTATCGCTTTTAGGAATTTTAACATCAAATTTATATCCAGCATCTGAAACATTAATGATAAGATTTCCCTGTTTATTATAAAGAGCCTGAGAGTTTCTATTAAAAGATTCTATTAACTTCTCCCACTCGAATCTTGATTCCTCGTAGCTAAGCTGCAACTTGGTTTCTAGTTCTATTTTACAGGCCTTAATCTCTTTTTTTGTGTCAGATAAATTTTTTATATCGGATATTTTTGATTTTATATTTTCTAGATCAGATTGTTTTTTTATAAACCTCTCCTGCAGCAAGGTAAACTCATCCAATGCCCCATGACCTTGTAAAGCTTTCATAAGATTTGAACGTTCTTCAATCTTACTATTTAATGCAGAATCGTTTGCTGTGATTTTATGTTTGATTTCCGATATCTCCATATCAAGAAATTGCCTCCTATTTTTTACAATAGTTGAGTGAAATTCTTTGGCCTCTTTCAAGGTTTTTTTTAATTTATCTTCAAAGCAGATTCCGGCCTCTTTATATAATGTTTCCACTGTGGAGACTTCTGGTGCATGCTCTGATTCTACAGATTTTAAATATCTCTCTAGCTTTCTTTGAAGAATTATATTTGAATTTGAATGGCTGTGAATCTCGGTGGTTAGTAAATTTACTTTTTCTTGAATTTCTTTATATTGAGGATGAACATTAAAATTTGACAAAGATTCTTTTTCTTGCAATACCTCAGATTCTATTCTTACGCGCTCTGCTTCTAATTCCCCTTGAGATAGCATTATTCCATTTTTAATTGCTGAACTCAGAGAAGTCAGAGATTTATTTTTATCCTTTAAATCCTGAACCTCTGAAGCAAGCTCCCAATTTAAGCCTAAAAAGAAAGCGTTGTGTACTTGGTAACTCCATGTAGGTTGACTTCTAAAATAATAAAAAGGCTTGCTGTAAGCATCAATGCCACGCCTTGTAAAGTAAGAAACTAAACTTCTAAAGCTTGGCTTATAAGTACTTTCAGGATATGATTTAAGACCAAATAAAGATGTGCCTAATATGTTTCTCCAATCTGTTATTTTGTAGAAAAAATAATCTTCTCCTGACTGCTTTTCTGGTTTTATAGAAAAAGAAGAGTGATCTCCACCTTCTATCTTGATTGTGCTAGGATTTTTAATTGATCTTGAAGCGGTAAATTTTTTATCAAAAAGATCCATTTCAATAAAAAATACCCAATCCTCTATATCATTCACTGGCAAGAGATTCTTATCGAGATCAGACCCTAAGCAAAAATGTATAATATTTATTAGGGTGGTTTTGCCAAGTCCATTTCTAGAATCCTTTTTTCCAGAATCAGGCTTCTTATCAGCTTTAATGATATTAAGACCAATTTCAAATTTAACTGGCTTAAACTGCTTCTTATTTGAATATATTTGATAAATCATAGTGTAATTTTTTTAATATGATTATCTTCAATCTTTATTAATCCCAAAAGAAAAAGTAGGTCTAGTCCAAGTATAAAGCGCTCATAATTACCTATATTTGAAATTTCCTTTACCTGTTCCCATAATTCAGATAATAAAACAGATGATGATATTTTTGTTAATAAAATAGCACCAACTCCTATTAAAGCTTCTTCCTCTCTTATGTGTTTATTTGGTAATATCATTTTTCAAAAATTTCACATATTTCAAATAAATAACATAAAATAGCCAAACTTGCGGCATATTGCGCATTTATTTTTACCGAACCTTTTTGGGCAAAATCTAGCATAGCATAGAATAAGTCATCCCCTTTCATTTCTTTTTTTAATTTCAAATATTCATCTTTAAATCCACCTTTTAACCTTTCTGGAAATTTGGAATCAATTCTAGAATATTCCAATAAGTAATCTCTTACTTCAGAGCTACGACTTATGCCCATGGATATTAAAGACTTTACTTGATTACTTAGTTCATTCTTTTCTATTTTTTCAGTGGGAGTAATGACTCTAAAATCATCATTAGTAAATCTTTGACCAGAAGAGATTGCCTTTACAGCAACTTCTAACTCAGCAAAAGCAAACTCTGACATGCTATCATCCAAGCTGTCTGACACCCATTTCTCATGATCTTGTTTTATTTTTAAAAGATAATCTGCGGGATAGTCATCCACTAATTTATCAATTTTAGTATGACACGTTGGACATAAATAAATTAGATTATCGCAATGATTCCGTTCTGTTTCTGACATTTCTGCGACATATCTAGCAGATCCATCTTTCTCGCCATATATATGAGCAGCTTCTCCTATTGTTTCTTTAGCTTTTGTTTTATCTCCAGCAACCAATACAACTCTACAATCTTGAAATGCACACAAGCCACCGCTTTTAAAAGCTAATTGTATTTTTGTTTTGGTGGATGCGGGCATAAGACATTAATTTTTTTCATAATTCAAACCACCTTTGAATTTAACAACAAATATCGCAAATTACTATAATTTATTAAAAATAATATAATTGCCATTATCTGATTTTATATGCAATTATTTAAATGTTATATTTATTTCTAATTTTTAAAGATTAAAAACCCCACATCTCATCCTGCTCCTGCCAAATCTCAGGGGCTTTTTTAGCTAGAATATCTATTAGCCTTAAATCTCTAGGAGCAGTTCCATTAACGATTGCTTCAACAATTTTTGGTGAGATAAAATTGAGTCGATAAATTTTTGTTACATGGGGGGTTGAGATATTTTCTAATCTAGCAATATCGGCAAGAGCATTAATGTCATTTTCTTCATCCTCAATTATGGTTTTCCACTGATAGGCCTTAGCAAAAGCGTTAATCAATTTTTCATCAAAACTTTTCTTTTGAACCTGACCTTGAGGAACAATCATCATTGCTGCACCACCCCTTTTTCTTATTTTCATTGGCACAAAAATTTGAATAATATTTTCATCAATCTGCCTTTTTATTATTTCTAAATTTTCCATATTTTATCCGTTAATTTCATTGTTAAGTGAGTTCATTCCTTGCTTGTAGATATTAATATTCATGCCATCAGGATTGATTACTATATCCTTAACCAAAAGATTGATAATTCTTGCTTGTTCTGGCGGAAATAATTCATCCCAAACTTTATCTATTTTCTGAAATGATTCGATGATTTGGTTTTGGTTAATATTTTCATCTTCACTACTGGCAATTGTCCCCGAAACTACCTCTGGCTTTTGTAAAATATTTAAAACCTGATCTGTCACTAATTCTTCTGCTTCTTTGGCTGGTATTCTTCCAACCGAACACTCCTCATTATTTCCCTTAAATTTTGCTTGGCAGATATAATAGCGATATTTCCTACCATTTTTTGAAGTGTAAGTTGGGGTCATTTGGCTACCACAAATACCACAATTCATCATTCCTTTTAAAAGCGGTGCTTGGCTAATTCTACTATTTGGAGTTTGTATTTTAGGAGTTTTATTGGTCAGCAAATCTTGGGCTTTTTTCCAAGCTTCATCATCAATTATTGCTTTGTGTAAGCCGTCATAAATATTGCCCTTATGATTGATTTTGCCGATATAGAGCTCATTGGTTAAAATTCTTCTAACACTAGATTTGTTAAATCTCTGTCCTTTATGAATTTTACCAGAGCTAGCAATCCAAGTTTTCGTTTTAAATCCAAGGTTGTTTAATTCTCTAAAAGTATCAGTGACCGAGGTTGTCTCAATAAAGGTTTTAAATAAGATTCTGATAATTTTAGCTTCATCTTCATTAATAATTAATCTTCTATCTTTGAGATCATAACCAATTGGAATATAGCCTCCCATCCACATGCCTTTTTTGCAAGATGCATCAAATTTATCTCTTATTCTC
>Ga0228657_1000770_pt1 | contig 12753 bp, 1 predicted proteins | sample 70DmetaG_FD_182743 | JGI IMG/M metagenome (GOLD analysis project Ga0228657, IMG submission 182743) | Seawater microbial communities from Monterey Bay, California, United States - 70D | ecosystem: Environmental > Aquatic > Marine > Coastal | place: USA: California | collected 2016-10-07 | reverse complement strand
GATTATACTGGAGATGAAAGTAAAAAAACGGTACAACAAGTGAATGGTGTAAATTATAACTTTTATTACGGAGACATTAGTATGAACTTATTTGCAGATTTTGGTGAAGCGTCTATACGTTGTTCTATTCATGGTTACATGGGCGGAGAAAACATATTAAAGTATCGTAAATGCTGGAATCAAGTTGGAGGAACATTATATGGAACAAATACATATGCGCAGAATGACTATTTTGGTTCATCTGTAAAATTAAACTATGATGGAACAAAAATAGCTATTGGGGCTTCACACGCAACAGTAACGACTGGTTCTACATATACTATATTAGGTTATGTAAGAGTTTTTGAATATGATGAAACATCAACTCTAAATATTAATGTAGATAATCAAAATTACGGACCTAATAAATGGAAACGTCTTGGACCTGATCTAAATCCAGATAATTCAGAATTACAAAATAGTTTGTACTATGGAAATAGTGTTAAAATAAGTAATGATGGATATACTGTAGCAGTTGGTATCAGCGGAAATAATAAAAACGGTGCAAGAGTATACAAATACAATCCAGCAAGTGTTGGTCTAGGTTCTTGGAACCAGCTAGGTGAAAAAATACTAGCAGATGGCGCTGCAAGTCAATCCGGTGGAAAAGGTATTAGTTTAAATCATGACGGTTCTATTATTGCTATTTCATGCGTGTCAAATGATGAACATCAAACAGATAAAGGTAAAATTCTTATGTATCAATATCGAACACTAACACAAAATGAATGGGATACTAGCAATAAAACTATGACGTCGACATCTTCTAGTACAACATTACCTATATTATTAGCAGGTAATGATTATGGTCTTTCTTATCCATCTATAAATAAGAAATATTGGATTCAAATTTGCCAAGACGCTTCATTAAATCAAGCAAATACTTTTTTGGGTGGTAGTCCAGATACCTTGAAACAAGGAGCGTTGGAAATGAGTCAAGACGGTACTCAAATTTTAGCTGGAGGATACCACTATGCTAATAATGACCATGGATTAGCTGTAGTATTTACAACACGCCCTATTAATTATTTTGGAGATAGTACCAAAAAAGTAACAAAGCAATTTGGCGATATAAGCATGAATTATTATTACGGGGATGTTGTAGTAGACGTATATCAAGATTTTACGACTGCTTCTGTACACTGTTCGAATCATGGTTATATGGGTGGACAAAATATATTAAACTATTATTATGATTCATGGGATCAACGTGGTGGAACATTCTATGGTGCTATAGCTAATGAAATAATTGGACATGATGGAATGAAACTCAACGATGATGGTACGATTATAGCAATTGCTGCTGCTCGTACACACTATACACCTACTTACTCTATCTCCAGTCATGACCTTGGATCAATTCGCGTGTTTAAATATAGAACACTCACACAAGATGAATGGACTGCAGGAAACAAAGCAAATTTTGTTCCTGCAGAAGGAGTTTCTGTTATTGTTGACCCAGACAATACTTATGTTGCTGGAAAGAAATATTGGATTCAAATAGATGATATCAAAAACGCCGACGAGGCAAATGCAACAACTAGTCTACTTTTTGGACACGGTGGAGTAGGTATGAGTTCTGATGGTACAGTTATTTCAGCAGGAACATATCGTTCAGCTGGAGGAAGTGTAAATTCTGGATATGCAAAAGTATTTAGTAATCGCTATGTTTTTTATAGCGGAGATGATTACAAAAAACAAGTAAAACAGGTGAATGATGTTAGTTATAATTTCTATTATGGAACAATCGCTGCAAATATAAATCAAAATTTTGGAACTGCTTCGTTACATTCTTTTAGTGATGCAACAACAGGAACAGACATGTTAGCATTTTCAAATGATCAAGGATGGGTTCAACTTGGTGGAGATATACCCGGTGAAGCAGCTAACAATTATTTAGGAGAGAGACAAGTAAGTATTAGTCATGATGGAACGGTGATAGGAGTAGGAATGTATGCAAATGCTAGTAGTAAAGGAGCAATTCGAATGTTTAAATATAGAACACTCACTCAAGAAGAATATAATGTTGGAAATACGTCAAACTTTACAAATTCTTCAAATGAAGCAAGTCTTACAACAACAAATGTACCAATCATTATAGATCCTTCAAATAGTTATATTTCTGGAAAACACTATTGGGTTCAACTCGGTCAAGATATAGAAGGTGCAGCTGGTAATGGCGAACAAATTGGAAAATTTTTTGGATTTAGTAAAAATGGTACAAAAGTTCTTGCAAGTACGTTTAATGAATATAATAGTAAAACAGGAAGAGCACGAGTTTTTGGAATTCAAGATATCATTTATGCTGGTGATAACTATAATAAACTGATTAAACAAGTAAACGATGTTAGTTATAATTTTTATTATGGGGATGTTGTAGTGAATGTAAATAATGATTTTGACAAAGCATCTGTCTACTGTTACAACCACGGCTATATGGGAGGAGAAAATATGTTACGCCATTATTACGAAGAATGGGGACAAATTGGTGGAGATATAGACGGAGAAGCTCAAGATGATCAAATGGGACAAGGACACGGCGCTATTGATTTAAATAGTGATGGAACATTATTAATTGTTGGTCTTAATGGTAATGATGGTAATGGAACTGATACAGGAAGTGTGCGAATATTTAATTATCGTACGTTAACACAGGAAGAATATAATGCTGGAAATTCAACAAATACAACTGGATATTTCAATCAATATATAATTATTGATCCTAGTAATACCTATGTAGCAAATAAAAAATATTGGGTACAAATAGGAAACGATTTAGATGGAAGTGCTCCGGATGATAAAATTGGCTATGCCTCCTCTATAAGTAAAGACGGAACTAGATTTGTAGTATCAACTCAACGTAATGACTATGGTGCAAATGATGCAGGATATGCACAAGTTTACGAAATAGATTCAAATAAAATCTATGCACAATCTGGAGAATATTTACTTGACATAAGTGCTACTTTAAATATTGAACAATTATTAGTTAACGCTACTTCTGATTCTAATTATAAAGTAAATGTAGGAGGGTTTATAAAAGCTACAAATTATAATGCATTATCGGATCGTCGATTTAAAACAAATATTCAAAATTTACAAAACCCATTAGAAACAGTTAACCAAATGCGTGGCGTAAAATACAACTGGAAGTATGGTGCAAATGATACAACACCACAGGTTGGATTAATCGCACAAGAAATAGAAAAAATATTACCTACATTAATTACCAATCACACAGAAGAAAATGAGCACGGGTTTCAACAAAAATCGATTGATTATAATGGTATTTTGCCCTATCTGATAGAATCTGTCAAAGAGCTTTACAATAAAAATAAACACTTGAAAGAAAAGATAGACTCTTTGGAAAATAAAACAAATTTATTAACATAAATGTGTATTTAGAGATCCTTGCACATATCGTAAAAAAAATTTAATACATAATAATTATATAGTATATAGTTATTATGTCAAATTCATGGAAAACACATGGCGGAATAGATAATATATATAGTTTTAATGTTATAGATGCAAGCGCAGTTATAGCTAATCATTTTTTTGCAAAACAACGAAGACCAACAGAACAAATTTTCAATGGTACATTGGAAGTTACTGCAGATTTAAAAGCTGGAAATAATATTTTAGTTGGAAAGCATTTGTATGCAAGAAATAGTATATCTACTTTGGTTGATCTTTTTGTGAATCGAGATACATATTTAAATAATAAAGTATATTTTGTGAATCGAGATAAAACATCTGATTTATCTACGGTAGATATTAGTTCTACCTTTCCAATAGACACAAGTCATGCATTTTTGAATGGTACATTCTCAAATATTGGTGTAAATATAGTTCATCCCAAAAGTATATTTCATGTGTCTTCTACTCACCCTAGTGCAACAAATATTATAACTGTTGATTCAAGTAACGATTATATTAAAACAATATTGAATCGTAATAAAAACCAAAAAGGAATTATGATTGATGCGAGCAACACAGTAACTAATATTTCTTTTAGTAATGACTCAAGTATGAACATCGGTAACCCAAATGCAACAATCCAATATGCTTCGGGAGGATACTTATTTTTACAAACAAACAAACAAGTAAATACAGAATCTAGAAAGTTTGTGATTGAAAATTCAGCGGGAATTTTTGTTTCAGACGCAAGTGGAGTAAATATAGATACAAGTGGTTCAATATTAATTGATACATCAAACAGTTTTTTTTTAGATACATCACGCGGACTTTTTCATATGGATGCTTCTACTGGTTTATTACAACTTGGTACATCTGACGATTTTAATTTACATACTTCACTTTCAGGTGGTTTGTTTCAAATGAATGATAATCTTGCATTAATAAGTTCTTCTGGTGAATTCTTTTTGAATTCATCTGGAGGTCTGATAGACATAAATGCGACAAACGAAGGTACAATCAAATTTATTTGTAGCTTATTTAACTTAAAAACTACTCTTAACTTTGCACCACAACGCAGAGATATATCATTAGATAAATTATACGGTGAGTCCTTGAGTGTTTATGATAATTCAAATACAATCTTTTTGAAAGATATTTATGATCTAAGCTATATTAAGACGGGTAATGCAATAACTTTATTAGCTATTGATAATAGTTCAAACACAAGCATTAAATTTGTTGCACCCAATAGTGGTAAAGGTTCGCATATTGGTGGTGGTGCATATCCTATAGACACTACACGTTCTATGGGTTTATTTGGATTAACAGATTTATCAGATGGCTTTACAAATAATCAATTGTTTGTATCCAACAAAAACAAAACAAAATACGCATCCACACTTGGAATCAATACTTTCAAACCAAATCTTGATAAATATGTCATGGATGTCAACGGACCTGTGTATATTAGTAGTGGTGAAATAAATACAGTCGCATCTACTGAATTTGAAATATTTAATATGCACTTTTCAAAAAGTCATCCTTTAGTAGGTGTTGCATCCGGTAGTCCTAGCTCTATAAAAGACAACGCATATACACAATTTTTGATTTATACTTCAGATGGTGGAAAAAATTGGAAAAAATCAAACATATACGAAAAAGAGAATGTATTTGAAGCAGAAGAAGGGGTATTAGATCAACAAGTAATTATTTATGATCAGTGTTTTATGCTTGATAACAGTTATGGATTAGTATCTGGAAACGATTCTAATATTTTTTATACAAATAACGGCGGTGAAGATTGGTTTAAAATGGGTTATGGTTTACAATCCGATACGTTTATTTCTACAGGGTTGGGTGGAAGTAAAGTGAATTTGTATGGAGAAGAAGTATATCGATTTTTTAATGTATTTCAGGCTGCAAATATTGAAAATGCAAAGTCAAAAATTCGATATTTTGATATTTCTGCTTCTCATATTGATGCATCATTAAATGGTCAAGATAATATCTTACAAGTGGGAGGAAATTCATTCGAGATTGCTGTTACAGAGTTTAATGCACAAAATCAATCAATAGAAAATATTCGTTCGCTTGATATTGGAAGTAGATATGTTTATCTGGTCGGAGATACAGGTATTGAAAAATTAGATTTAAGTAAAAACACAATCACCTTTCCGTCTGATGGAAATATTTATCATCGAACCATTAACTCAGGAAATGCAGGACCTGGAATCACATCATTAGCATACAATAGTGTTTTTGCGTTTGACGATAATAATGTTATTGCAGTTGGAGATAATTTAATATCTATTTCAACAAATGGTATTGATTGGAGCGATTTGTCCATCAATATTTTAAATAATATTGGTGATGTAAGTTTAAATAAGGCTTTTATATTTGATAGTAATAATGCTGTTGCGGTTGGAGAAAGAGGTACTTTTTTATATTCTGATACATGGACAAATCTTAATAGTTGGCGAAAAGTTCCAACTCGTATTTTGAATACAAGTGGAGTTGAAGATCTCTTGATTGGGCCTACTAAAAACTTACGCGGTGTTCATATGACTGATAAACGGTCTATTATTATTGGTGTAGGTATAGATAAATACGAAGATAAAAGTGATACTTCTGATAGTTCAGGTAATTTGGGTAGTGGTAGAATACAATATACATTTTTACCTAATTTATTTGATCAAAAAAACAATATTATTTTAGAATTATCTGGAAATATGAGCATTACTGGTAATTTGGACATTTTTCAATCAGATAGTGATATTTTGGCAAGTAGCTTAGATGCATCCAAAGATCTGTCGGGTTCTATGACAATAGGTCGCGATACCGTTTTTATTGATATTGGTGATAGTGATGAAGCTGAAAATATTTTTGTGAATATTGGTGATAGTGCAAAAGGTTCTCGAACATTAGAAAGTCAATATCATGTAATAAATATAGGCGCAAATGATTCCAAGGCTGCTAATAATGTACCTCCAAACATAATTAATTTTGGAAATTATTATGAAAACACATTCGCAAGTCAATTTTTACCCAATATTATCCATATAGGAGGTGGAAATGATGTAATTACGATTGATGGTGGAGGGGTTGAATTTAAAACAGAATCCGAGCTCAATTTTAACAAACATTTAACATTCAATTTTACCGATGGAGAAAATCCAGGCGTTGGCTTGGCTAATGGAATCAACGTAAATTCAGACGGAGTTATGAGGTCGGGATTTATCGAATCATCTCAAGATAGAACTGGTTATGTTTTTCAAGTTCCTTTTGGAACAAAGGAAACAAATAGAAATGTTTTAAAAATTGATTCAAGTAGTATGGTTCTTCCAACAAACACAAACATTAATCCTCTTCTCGGAATTCATGGTGTTGATAGAGGTATAGTTGTATTAAAGAGGTTACCAAATGTTGGCGACGGTAGTTTTAATTTTGCTGTAGAACCATTCGATGTGAGTAATATTTTAATACGAGATTCTAGCCAATCAAATAATAACATGCAAGCAATCAGTACAGGAATTGTTGTTGATAATGATGTTTCAAGTAATTATAATTTGTTTGTTGGAAAAGATGCATCATTCAATACAAGTATGTTTATTGGAACAAATAAAGTAGATATTGATGCACATTTATTTGTAACCGAAGATGCGTCGTTTCAGTCAAATCTAGATGTACAAAACGATACTGTTTTTGGAGATGCATCTTTCAACAATCGATTGTTTGTTCTTCAGGATACATCTTTTAATTCAAATTTATTTGTTGGAAAAGAGTTAAATATTGTAAAAGACGTTTCTATTAACAATCGTTTATTTATAGATAACGATGTATCACTTAATTCACAATTATTCGTAAAAGAAAACACGTCTATATTGAATGATGTATCTATTAATTCACGATTATTTGTTGAAAAAGATGTATTAGTCAAAGGAAACTTTTCAATAAATCAAAATCAAAGTACATCAGTTGTTCAAACAACGCACTCAAATTATTTATTTTTAACTGTATTAGAAGATATGTCTATAAATGGTAGATTATTTGTAAGAGATGATGCTACTATAAAAGGAAGGTTATATGTAGATGAAAATAGTATATTTAATACTGATGCAAGTTTGAATAATCGTTTATTTATTGCAAATGATGCATCTTTTTTAAATATTATGACTACTCATGATAATACAATTATGGTGGGAGATGTTTCTATAAATGAGAAATTAATAGTAAATGATGATGTTTCTTTCAACAGCCGTATATTTATCAGAAAAAATGCTGTTCTTACAAATGATGTTTCTACAAATATGCGTTTGTTTGTTGATGAAGACGTTTCTTTTAATAAAAATTTATATGTAAACGAAAATACTATTATTATGCAAGATCTTTCGGTTAATGGTAGTGTTTATATAAACGATGATGTATCTTTTAACAAAAATGTATTTATAGATTCTAGTTTGGGTATTTTAACATCAACACCAAAAGTATCACTAGAAGTAAATAGTACAAGTGCAATAAAATTGCCTCAAGGAACAATAGCAGAAGCACCTACTATGAATTCAGCAAATGAAACTGGATTTATTCGATATAATCTTACAAATGATCAATTAGAAGGTTATAATAATAATAAACTTTTTGCTATTACTAATTTGATTGATACAAATAAAGATACTTTTATCCGTGCAGAAACTTCAGAAGGAGCAAACAACAATTCATTAGATTTTTTTACAAATAATCAAGAACGTATGAATATTAGTAATACAGGAAATGTAACTATGAATCATAACTTGAATGTTGTAGATAATGCTATATTTAAACAAGATGTATCGTTGAATGGGCATTTGATTGTTTTAAATGATGTATCTTTTAATAAAGAATTCATTAATAATCAGAACACAATCTTTCACAAAGATGTAAGTATGAATAGTCGTTTATTTGTAAATGGAAATACATCTGATGTATCTTTCAATAATAAATTAAATGTCGAAGTGTTAGCTATTTTTGGAAAAGATCTTTCTATAAATCAAACAATAAATGTACAAAATGATGTATCTTTTGGTTCTCAATTTTCCATAAATAGGAATAGTTTACATATTCATCCAAAAGTAATATTTAATAACGATGTTTCCTTGAATAAAAAATTAGTTTTACACGAAGACGCTTATTTTAATAAAAATGTAGTTATTGATGGAAGTTTTATTCTTCAACCCAAAGATAACCAACCTGTTTCACAAGATTATGAATTAAAAGGTAGTCAAATCAACGGATCAACATCCGGAGAACAATCTGGACATTCAGTTTCTATTAATAGTGATGGTACTGTAGTTGCTATTGGCACACATCTTTTTGATGGAGGAGTAGGAACAGATTCCGGAACAACCCGTATTTATGAATGGAATGGATCTGCATGGGCTTTAAAAGGTAATCAAATCAACGGATTAGTAGCTGCGGAATTTTCTGGATATTCAGTTTCTATTAATAGTGCTGGTACTATAGTTGCCATAGGTGCATATCATAATAGTCAAGGATTCAACTACGCGGGAACAACCCGTATTTATGAATGGTCTGGAACTGCATGGGTTTTAAAAGGCAGTCAAATCAACGGTTTGACAGCTGGAGAAAATACTGGAGTTTCTGTATCTCTTAATAGTGCTGGTACTATAGTTGCTATTGGTGGAAATAACATAAGTCCAGGAAAAACCCGTATTTATGAATGGTCGGGAACTGCATGGGTTTTAAAAGGTAGTCAAATCAACGGGTTGACACCTACTGAAAGTTTTGGAACTTCAGTATCTATTAATAGTGATGGTACTGTAGTTGCTATTGGTGCACCGGGATTTGATGGAGGAGCAGGAGTGAATTCAGGGACAACTCGTATTTATGAATGGTCTGGAACTGCATGGGTGTTAAAAGGCAGTCAAATCGACGGATTGACAGTTGTAGAAGGATCTGGATATTCTGTATCTATTAATAGTGATGGTACTGTTGTTGCTATTAGTGCATCTAGTTTTGATGGAGGAGAAGGAACGAATTCGGGAACAACGCGTATTTATGAATGGAATGGAACTGCATGGGTTTTAAAAGGCAGTCAAATCAACGGATTGACAGCTCAAGAAAATTCTGGACGTCGTGTATCTCTTAATAGTGATGGTACTATAGTTGCTATCGGTGCAGACAGCAACGATGAAGCTTTCGCTAATGCAGGAACAGTCCGTATTTATGAATGGAGTGGAACAGCATGGACACTTAAAAAACAAATCAACGGTTTGACGCCTGGAGAACTATCTGGATGGTCAGTATCTCTTAGTAGTAGTGGTAGTGTAGTTGCTATTAGTGCACAATCTTTTCATGGAGGAGTAGGAACAAATTCAGGAACAACACGCATTTATGAAAGCAAACAGTTATTGGTTCCTGTTCCAATATTACCAGCTATTGGATCTTTTGATATTAAAGATTCTAATGGTGAATCGTTGACTACTGCATTAAAATTCCCTTCAGGAACAACAGCTGAAAGACCACAAATAACACGCCCTGGTTTTATTCGTTTTAATACAACAGATAATTTATTTGAAGGGTATGGAACATCATGGGGTCCAATAGGAGGATCAGATGGATTTAATGATGATGATAATGATACATTTATATTATTTGAAAAAACTACAGGTAGTGATGAAGATGAAATCTATATGTATTTAGCTAATGAGGAGAAAGTTCGCATAATGAATTCTGGTGATGTTTCCATGAACGAGAATTTAGTAATAGGAAAAAATGCAATTATAACACAAGATATTTCATTAAATAATCGATTATTTATTCATAATGATATTTCAAGTAATTTTAATATAAATATCAAAGATAACGTTATTATACAAGACTCTGCAACAATCAAAAATCGGTTATTTGTTAAAAACAATACAATATCCAGCAATTTAATTTCAGGAAATAATATTATTGATGTGAGTGGACAATTAAAAGTATCAAGAATAGCGGTGAATTCAACTCCTAATAATGTTTATTATTTAAATATAAGTGGAGGCATGCAAGCAACTTCCTATTATGCAAGTTCTGATTCAAGACTGAAAGAAAATATAACGACTATTTCTAATGAGTTATATATTATTGAAAATTTACGAGGAGTATCCTATAATTTTCAAGATAATAATTATGAAAAATTTGGTCTTATTGCACAAGAGGTTGAAGATGTTTTACCAGAAATAGTTTATACGCAAAATGATGAGGAAAAACAGAAATCAGTAAATTATAATGGAGTTTTTCCATATTTGGTGGAATCAATCAAGACACTCTCAAAAACAAATAAATCATTAAAAAAGAGATGTGAAAATATGAAGAAAAAAATGCAAATATAATCAGTAGAACTTTAATTACTAATATTTAGTAATGAAAAAAAAGCGTATAATTTTTTTAATAGATAATAATTATATATATTATACTTATTATGTCTAACAATTCATGGAAACAATATGGAGGAATAGATCAAGTCAATAGTTTTAATGTTTTAAATGTAGAACGGGTTATTACTAACACCTTCATTAACAGAGCAGAAAGATCCAATCAACAATTTTTCGATGGTAGCTTGGAAGTAACTGTAGATTTTATAGCTCAAAATAATATCTATTCGGGTAATAATATTATCGTACAAAATAGCATATCCACTATTGTAGATGTATTTGTAAACCGTGATAAATATTTGAATAATAGAATGTATTTTTTTACAACAGATAGAACTAGTGATATTTCAACCGTTGATTTAAGTCTAATACGTCCATTCGATACAAGTCATGCATTTATTAAAGGAAATAATTCTAATATAGGTGTTAACATAACAAATCCAGAATCGGTATTTCATATTTCGTCTCATTTGGAAAACACATCAGATGTATTAATTTTTGAATCAAGCAACAATTATATAAGAAATATTCTTTCACAAAATAAAAATCAACGAGGAATCGTTTTTGACGCAAGTGATGCAAATTCTAATATTTTTATTTTCAATGATGTTTCAACAAATATAGCAAATGAATCAAATGCCTCTATTCAGTATGCATCTGGAGGATTTTTAACGTTACAAACAACAGATGTGATTGAGAAAAATGCACAAAGTGTATTGTTTACAAATTCAGGTGGACTTTTTTCAATAGATTCCAGCAATACACGATTACAATCAATTAATAATATAATGTTAGATACTTCAGATAGTTTTATATTAGATACATCAAGTGGATTTTTTATATTAGATACATCAACGAGTATGCTTCATATAGGAACTTCGGGAGATTTTATATTGAATACTTCACAAGAAAAAAATATTTTTAGCTTAAACAACCAATCTGCTGTGTTAAATGCATCAGGAAATATTATATTGAATGCGTCATCTGGATTTATAAGTATAAATGCAACAAATAAAGGAACTGTAAATTTAAATTCTGCAGAATTTATTTTAAATTCTGCTGCAAATTTTACTCCATTTGTTCGTGATTTGTCGTCTACCAAGCTGTATGATGAAACTCTTACTGTTTATGATAATTCAAATATTCAGTTTTTACCAAATGTATATGATTTAAGTCAAGTGCAAACAGGAACCTCGATTACAAGTATTGCAATCGACCCAAGTGCTACAACAAGTGTTCGATTAGTTACACCTAATACCGGTAAAGGATTAGAAATGATAGGCGGAGTTTATCCTTTTGATACAAATAGATCTATGAATTTTATTGGTACAACAGACTTGTGTAATGGTTTTATGCCAAGTCAGCTTATTGTGTCAAGTAATGATCCTTCTCGATTTTTATCCACGGTAGGAATAAACACATATCAACCAAAGCTAGATGAATACATTATGAATATTAATGGTCCTATTCGTATTGCGAATGGTGAAATTAATCCAATTGTTGATACCAATTTTGAAATAAAAAACATGCACTTTTCACGTAGTCACACAAATGTTGGTATTGCGGTCGGTTCTCCAAGTTCTATTGTAGACGGCTCTTATCATCAATTTGTTTTATATTCAACAGATGGCGGACAAAATTGGAATTCATCTAATGTGTATGAAAAAGAACACTCGAGTGAAACAGATGAAGACACATTAAATAATACATCCAATACGTTTACAGAATGTTTTATGATTGATAATAGTTATGGATTAATTTCTGGAAATAATTCTGCATTTTATTATACAAATAATGGAGCTGCAGACTGGTACAGATTAGGCTATGGATCTAGCTACGAAACTGTTGTATCAACTGCATTAGCTGGTCATAAAGTCACTATTGA
>Ga0228657_1000746_pt1 | contig 13098 bp, 6 predicted proteins | sample 70DmetaG_FD_182743 | JGI IMG/M metagenome (GOLD analysis project Ga0228657, IMG submission 182743) | Seawater microbial communities from Monterey Bay, California, United States - 70D | ecosystem: Environmental > Aquatic > Marine > Coastal | place: USA: California | collected 2016-10-07 | reverse complement strand
ACTGGTTTTGGTGCTTTATATAACGTAGAAATAAAGGGAGGAAATTTACAGAAACTACAAGAAAATTTAGTGATGAGTCATGCTTGTGGGGCAGGGGAAGAAGTTTCAGATGAAATTATTAAATTGATGTTATTGTTAAAAATACAATCATTAAGTTATGGTCATTCTGGAGTTCAGCTCGCAACCGTAAATCGTTTAATTGATTTTTATAACAATAATATTTTTCCGGTAGTTTATGAACAAGGTTCTTTAGGTGCTTCTGGAGATTTATCACCTTTAGCTCATTTAGCCCTGCCATTAATTGGATTAGGAGAGGTAAAATACAATGATCAACGGATTTCTGGACAAGATATACTAGATCGTTTTAATTGGAAAAAAATCAATCTCCAATCTAAAGAAGGTTTAGCTTTATTAAATGGTACTCAGTTTATGACAGCCTTTGGGATTTATAATTTATTGAAAGCACATAAATTTTCTTACTTATCGGATCTAATTGGAACAATTTCTTTAGAAGCTTTTGACGGGAGAATAGAACCTTTTAACGAGTTAGTTCATTTAGTTCGTCCTCATGATGGTCAAATAAAGACAGCAAAAAGGGTAAGAGAATTCCTGGAGGGAAGCCAACGTATTCAACAAGAAAAAATACATGTCCAAGACCCTTATTCATTTCGCTGCATACCCCAAGTTCATGGTGCTTCCAAAGACACAATTAAATTTGTAACAAAAACCTTTTTAACAGAAATAAATTCAGTAACTGATAATCCAAATATTTTTGTAGAAGAAGATCAAATTATTTCTGGTGGAAATTTCCATGGTCAGCCTCTTGCGCTAGCATTAGATTTTTTAGCTATAGCCATGTCAGAATTAGGAAACATTTCAGAACGTAGAATCTATCAATTAGTTTCTGGTCATAGACATTTGCCTCCATTTTTAGTCTCTAATCCTGGTTTAAATAGCGGCTTTATGATTCCGCAATATACTGCTGCTAGTATTGTAAGTCAGAACAAACAATATGCAACTCCAGCTAGTGTAGATTCTATAGAATCTAGTAATGGACAGGAAGATCATGTTAGTATGGGTGCTAATGGAGCAACTAAATGTAAAAAAGTAATTGATAATATTCAAACAGTCTTAGCTATAGAATTATTCACAGCGTCGCAGGGATTGTCTTTCGGAAAATTAAAGAGCTCGGCATTTATAGAATCATTTATAAATTCATTTAGAAAAGAGGTCGCTATCGTTACAGAGGATAGAGTTATGTTTGATGCTATTAAAAATGCTTCTCATTTTATAAACACTCTAGAAATTGATGCTGATGAGTTGTTTTAAGTATTTTTAAAATTATTATAATACTAAAAAACCCAAGCAAATGCTTGGGTTTTTTATTTAGTCTTTGGCTTCTGTTTTTTTCTCTTTAACTTTCTTGCCCTTTTTTATTTTTATCGTAAGATCATTTTTTTGCTCATCTAAGTCCATAGTAATTGTATCACCCTCTGTTAATTTAGAATTCACAATTTCTTCAGCTAGAGCATCTTCAATATATTTTTGAATAGCTCTTTTAAGGGGTCGTGCTCCATATTTTTTATCAAAACCTTTGTCAGCTATATAATCCTTTGCTTTATCGCTTAGCTTTAATGTATAGCCCAAATCTAAAACTCTATGAAGTAATTTATCAAGTTCAATATCTATAATAGAATGAATATCATCTCTTTCTAGAGCATTAAAAACTATTACGTCATCAATCCTGTTTAGAAACTCAGGAGCAAAAGATTTTTTTAACGCCCCTTCAATAATTCCTTTAGCATGTTTGTCTGATTGTTCTTTTCTGGCGGAAGTACCAAAACCAACACCGGCACCAAAATCTTTTAATTGACGAGCTCCAATGTTAGAAGTCATGATAATAATGGTGTTTCTAAAATCAATTTTTCTTCCCAAACTATCAGTTATATGCCCATCATCTAAAATTTGTAATAGCATGTTAAACACATCTGGATGTGCTTTTTCAATTTCGTCTAATAAAACTACGGCATATGGTTTTCTACGAATTTTTTCAGTTAATTGACCACCTTCTTCATAACCTACATACCCTGGAGGCGCTCCAATTAATCTAGAAATTGCAAACTTTTCCATGTATTCACTCATGTCTATCCTAACTAAAGAATCTTCAGAATCAAATAATTCTCGTGCTAATACTTTTGCTAATTGTGTTTTTCCTACTCCTGTCTGTCCCAAGAAAATAAAAGATCCAATGGGTTTGTTAGGGTCTTTTAACCCAACTCTGTTTCGTTGAATTGCCTTCACAACTTTAGAAACAGCTTCATCTTGTCCGATTACTTTTCCTTTAATCATTTGGGGTAGTTCACCTAACCTATGGCTTTCTGCCTCTGCAACTCTATTTACTGGAATTCCTGTCATCATTGAAATAACTTCAGCAACATTATCTTCAGTAACAATCTCCCTATTTAATTTAGAATCGTCTTCCCATTGCTGTTGAGCAGAATGTAATGCAGCTTCTATATTCTTTTCATCATCTCGTAATTTGGCAGCTTCTTCATACTTTTGACCATTAACAGCCTTTGTTTTTTGCTCTCTTACAACCACTAGTTGCTTTTCTAATTCCAATACTTGGGCTGGAACCACAATACTAGTAATATGAATTCTAGAACCCGCCTCATCTAAAGCATCAATTGCTTTGTCAGGCAAATATCTGTCTGTCATATATCTATTTGTTAGCTTAACACAAGCATTAATGGCTTCATCAGTATAGTTTACATGATGGTGTTCCTCATATTTCTCTTTGACGTTGTTTAGAATTTGAATTGTTTCCTCAACACTAGTAGGGTTCACAATAATTTTTTGAAAACGTCTTTCTAAAGCACCGTCTTTTTCTATGTTTGTTCTGTATTCATCTAATGTTGTAGCACCAATACATTGAATTTCTCCTCTGGCTAAAGCGGGCTTTAACATATTTGATGCATCTAGAGATCCTGTAGCACCTCCTGCACCAACTATAGTGTGAATCTCATCAATGAATAAAATAATATCATCATTTTTTTCTAGCTCATTCATTAAGGCTTTCATGCGTTCTTCAAATTGACCTCTGTATTTCGTGCCAGCTACTAAACTGGCTAAATCTAGAGAAACAATTCTTTTGTCAAAAAGAATTCTAGACACTTTTCTATTAATAATCCTTAGTGCAAGTCCTTCAGCAATGGCAGATTTACCAACACCTGGTTCACCAATTAACATAGGATTATTTTTTTTACGTCTACTTAAAATTTGAGATACACGTTCTATTTCTTTAATACGCCCTACAACAGGATCTAACTTTCCAGTTTCAGCTAAAAAAGTTAAATCTCTTCCAAAATTATCTAATACTGGTGTTTTTGATTTTTTACTAGCCTTACTTTTTTGAGATTGATCATATGGATTTGGTTTTTCAGAGGCAAATTCACTATCATCAGATGGTGTCTCAGAAATTGGATTTGATGGAAGGTCATTATCAGTGCTATCAGTATGAAGCTCCTTGTAAAGAGTTTTCGCCTGATCATAATCAACATCATATTTGTTTAATAATTTAGTTGATGGATCATTTTCATTTCTTAAAATACACAATAATAGATGAGCTGTATCTATAGCTTCACTTTGATACAATTTAGCTTCTAAAAAAGTTGTCTTGAGCGCTTTTTCTGCCTGTCTCGTCAAATGAAGGCTTTTTTTCTTATTACCCTCAAGAATGGAGGGTGCTGATGGATTAAGTAATTCAAGTTTTTTTCTAACCAATTCTAGATCTATTTGAAAAGTGAGCAATATTTCTATTGCTTTACCATCTCCTTTTCGAATTAATCCTAGTAATAAATGTTCTGTTCCAATGAAATCATGCCCTAATCTTAGAGCTTCTTCTTTACTAAATGTTATTACATCTCTTACCTTTGGTGAAAAATTATCGTCCATATATCGCTTTTTCTTTATTGTAAATTTAACCATTTTTGGTTTATAAATTGCAAAAAGAATGCCATCAATTATAAACTGACAATTTGACCCTGAAATTTGTATCAGAAAGGCTTGTAAATCAAGGGTATAAATCAAGCGGAAATTTTATCAATAAATGTTAATAACTATAGGCTTTTCAGCGACTAAAACCTTTGTTGAAAATAGGAATTATAGTATCTTGCTATTTGTAAATAAATAAGTAAAATTTAAACAATAAAAACAAGGTATGGCAGAGGGAGAAAAATTGATTCCTATTAACATAGAAGAGCAGATGAAATCTGCATATATTGATTATTCAATGTCCGTGATAGTCTCAAGAGCATTACCCGATGTAAGAGACGGTTTAAAACCCGTTCATAGGAGGGTTTTGTATGGAATGCATGAGTTAGGTATAAAAGCCACAGGATCGTACAAAAAATCAGCTAGGATTGTTGGAGAGGTTTTAGGAAAGTATCACCCACATGGAGATACTTCAGTTTATGATTCTATGGTGCGTATGGCACAAAATTGGAGTGTTCGTTATATGATGGTTGATGGACAAGGAAATTTTGGTTCTGTAGATGGAGACAGTCCAGCAGCCATGAGATATACAGAGGTTAGAATGCAAAAAATATCTGAAGACATGTTGTCAGATATTGAAAAAGACACTGTTGATCACAGACTTAATTTTGATGATACGCTTCATGAGCCAACGGTTCTTCCTACGAGAATTCCAAACCTTTTAGTCAATGGAGCTTCAGGAATAGCAGTGGGTATGGCAACGAATATGGCTCCTCATAATCTAACTGAAGTTGTGAATGGAACATTAGCTTACATTCAAAATAAAGATATTGAGATCGATGAATTAATGGAGCATGTAAAAGCCCCTGATTTTCCAACAGGTGGTATCATTTATGGATATGAAGGGGTTAAAGATGCTTTCCATACTGGGAGAGGAAGAATAGTCATGCGTGCAAAAGCTGTAATAGAAGAAGTTAAAGGCAGAGAATGTATTATAGTGACTGAAATTCCTTACCAAGTTAATAAAGCAGAAATGATCAAAAAAACTGCTGAATTAGTTAATGATAAAAAATTAGAAGGCATCTCAAATATTAGAGATGAATCTGATAGAAATGGAATGCGAATTGTTTATGTGTTAAAGCGTGATGCTATTCCAAACATTGTTTTAAATAAATTATATAAGTACACTAGTTTACAAACTTCTTTTAGCGTTAATAATATTGCTCTAGTTAATGGTCGTCCAGAACAATTAAACCTAAAACAGCTAATTCATTATTTTGTTGAACATAGGCATGAAGTAGTTGTTAGAAGAACAAAATTTGAATTGAAAAAGGCTGAGGCAAGAGCTCATATTTTAAAAGGATTAATAATTGCTTCTGATAATATTGACGAGGTTATTAAAATTATTAGAGGCTCAAGTAATGCTGATCTTGCTCGAGAAAGTTTAATTGCTAGATTTGAATTAACTGAAATTCAAGCTAAAGCAATTGTTGAAATGAGACTACGTCAGTTAACTGGTCTTGAGCAAGATAAGTTAAGAGCTGAGTTTGATGATATTATGAAAACTATCATTGATCTTAAAGATATTTTAGACAATGAATCTAGACGATATCAAATTATAACAGATGAATTAATAGCAGTTCGAGATAAATATGGTGATGAGCGAAGATCACAAATTGAGTATGCTGGAGGAGATATGAGTATTGAAGATATGATTCCTAATACCAAGGTTGTTGTTACTATCTCAAATGCTGGATATTTAAAAAGAACAAATTTAGATGAATATAAAGTTCAAAATAGAGGAGGTCGAGGTCAAAAAGGAGTTGCTACAAGAAATGAAGACTTTTTAGAACATTTATTTGTAGGTACTAACCACCAATATATGTTATTCTTCACCCAAAAAGGTAAGGTATTTTGGATGCGTGTATACGAGATTCCTGAAGGAGGAAAAAACTCTAAAGGAAGAGCAATGCAAAACCTAATCAATATTGAACAAGATGATAAGGTTAAGGCATTTTTAGTAACACAAGATTTGAAAGATGAGGAATACATCAATAACCATTATGTTATTATGGCTACCAAAAAAGGTCAGGTGAAGAAAACTTCTTTAGAACAATATTCTAGACCAAGAACAAATGGAATTAACGCCATCACTATTCGTGAAGGTGATGAATTACTAGAAGCTAAATTAACATCAGGAGACAGTCAAGTAATGTTGGCTTTAAAGTCTGGTAAGTCTATTCGTTTTGAAGAGGCAAAAACTAGACCTATGGGAAGAACAGCTTCGGGTGTAAGAGGTATTACTCTTGCTCACGAAAATGATGAAGTAATCGGTATGGTTGCTGTAAATGATATGGAAAGTAATATTCTTGTAGTTTCTGAAAAAGGTTATGGTAAACGTTCCAAATTAGAGGATTACAGAGTTACCAATAGAGGAGGTAAAGGAGTAAAAACTTTAAATATTTCTGAAAAAACAGGTGATTTAGTAGCTATCAAAAATGTAGATGATTCTAACGATTTAATGATTATTAACAAATCAGGAATAACCATAAGAATGGCAGTCGAAGATCTTCGTGTGATGGGAAGGGCTACACAAGGTGTAAAATTAATTAACATTAAAGATTCTGATAGTATAGCCGCTGTAGCAAAAGTAATGCACGAGGAAGATGATAATGATGAGGTAATCAAAGAACCTTCATCAGATGAAGTTGATAATTCTTCAGAAACTGAAAGCACAACAAACGATAACAAAGAACAATAATTAAAAAAAATAAATAATTTAAGATGAAAACGAAAGTATTAGCAATTGTATTTGGACTAGTAACTACTTTAACATTTGCGCAAAAAAATGAACTAAAATCAGCAGAAAAAGCAATAAAAGCATCGGATTATCCATCAGCAATAGCTGCCATTAGTTCGGCAGAATCCTTAATTGCAAACATGGATTCAAAAACCAAAGGGAAATTTTATTACTTAAAAGCCCAAGCTTTTTATGGGAAAAAAGATTTTCAAACTGCAGCTACTGCCTTTGGAAACTTATTTAATTTTGAGAATGAAACAGGTAAAATGAGGTATACTCAAATGGCTACTACGCTTCAAAATCAAATGGTACAGGAGGTATACCAATTGGCATCTGATCAATACACCGCTAAAGATTATAAGAATGCTTCTGATAGTTTTTATTTGACCTATCAATTGAGCAAGCCAGACACAATCTTTATCTATAACGCTGCTGTAAGTTCAAGTCTTGCAAAAGATTATGATAAGTCTTTAAAATATTATAAAGAGCTTCAAGATTTGGGGTATACAGGTATAACTAAAATATTTTATGCAACCAATAAGTCTACGGATGAAAAAGAAGATCTAGGAGATGAAAAAAATAGAGATCTACAAGTTAAATTAGGCCTTTATAAAGATCCTGTAAATGAACTAACAGAATCTAAAACTGGAGATATTATTAAGAATGTTGCTTACATTTTAAAAAGTCAAGGAAAAACTGAAGAGGCAATTAAGGCGGTAGAGGAAGCCATTGCACTATATCCAAACGATGTAAACCTAATTTTAACTCAAGCCGATATTTATTTTAAATTAAAAGATATGGAAAAGTATGGTGAGTTAATTCAAAGGGCAATTGAAATAGATCCTAACAATCCTCAACTATTTTTTAATTTAGGTGTTATTAGCTTTGAACAAGGAAAAATTGATGAAGCCAGAAGAAACTACGAAAAGGCTATTGAAATTAAAGAAGATTATGGCGATGCTTATTTAAATTTAGCAATAGTTATTATGGACCAAGAAAGAGCTATAGTAGATGAAATGAATCAAAACTTATCTGATTTTGATAAGTATGATGAATTATTAGAAAAACAAAAAGGTGTTCATAAACAAGCATTACCATATCTGGAAAAAGCTGATAAATACAGCAGAAGTATAAACACTGTTCAATTTTTGATGAATATTTATCAAACTTTAGAAATGGAAGAAAAAGCTACTGAATTCACAGACCTTTATAGAGATATGAAAGATTAGTATAACCTATCATTCCATAAAAAAGCCAACAGCAATGTTGGCTTTTTTTATATAATTTTTTTAATTACTCTTAATTTATGAGTATGTGTTTTTGTATCTACATTGTAGATGCCACTGTGATCTAGTGTATCTATTCTTACTTTTCCATGAGCATGAATTATATTATAATCATTCATAATAATTCCTACATGGACAATATTACCTTCTTCATTGTCAAAAAAAGCCAAATCTCCAGGTTCAGATTCCTCTATAAAACTCAATACTTCTCCCTGTGAAGCTTGATCTCTAGCATCTCTTAGAAGAGCGTAGCCACATAGTTTATAAACTAATTGTGTAAAACCAGAACAATCTATTCCAAAAGGGGTTTTTCCACCCCATAAATATGGTGTGTTTAAAAATTGAAATGCTTTTCGAATGATTTCGTTCTTTGCTAATTTTTCTGAACTAACATTACCATCGTAGAAATAATCTTTTGTGCCAATTGTAAAGTGATTATCATGATAAAAAGGTAACCTAGAGCCAATGGAAATAGTGCTTAGATCATTTTCTTTTGTGGAAACAAAATCTATTATCTCAGTAGTATAATAATCTTTAGAATTTGATAAATTGTTAAAAGTTTCCTCGTCTATTTCTTCATATTGCTTGTTATCAATGTAGCCAATATAACCATCATAACTTAACTCTACTTTACTCCACTTTAACTCTTTTTCAAGTACTTTAAATTCCTCTCCAAAAAGGATCTGAGAGACCATTTCTGAAGCATCATTTGCTTCTAAACGAAGAGGAACAATACTTAAATTACAAATGCCGTAGAGCATATTTTTTTATTTTAAAAAGATTCAATAATCATTGCACTGGCACCACCACCGCCATTGCAAATACCAGCAGCACCAATTTTAGCTTTATTTTGTTTTAATACAGAGATTAGTGAAATAATTATTCTTGCTCCTGAAACTCCTAAGGGATGACCTAAAGAGACTGCACCACCATTAACATTTACACGATCATTTTTTAAACCTAGTATTTTCATATTAGCTAATCCAACTACTGAAAAGGCTTCATTTAATTCGAAATATTCTACTTCATTAATAGACATTTCTATTTTTTCTAAAGCTTTTGGAATTGCTTTTGATGGGGCAGTTGTAAACCATTTTGGTTCATGAGCGGCATCTGCAAAGCTTTTAATTTTGGCAATAGGTGAAAGCTTTAATTCCCTTGCTTTATCTACAGACATTAAAATTAAAGCTGCACCACCATCATTAATTGTAGATGCATTTGCTGCTGTTACAGTTCCATCTTTTGAAAAGGCAGCTCTTAGGGAAGGAATTTTTTCCATCTTAACGTTTTTATACTCCTCATCTTCAGTCATAACAACAGATGGTCCTTTTCGTTGTGGTATTTCTACTGGAATAATTTCATCGGAAAACTTTTCCAATTTCCAGGCTTCAGAGGATCTTTGATAGGATTGTATTGCATAAGCATCTTGGTCTTCTCTTGAAAAACCAAATTTAGTTGCGCAAGCATCTGCACAAACACCCATTGCAACATTATCATAGGCATCTACTAAACCATCTTTTTGCATTCCATCTTCTAAAGTAGTGGGTCCAAACTTAGTTCCTTGTCTTCCATGAAGATAGTGAGGAATTAAACTCATATTTTCCATACCTCCGGCAACTACAATAGAGGTATCTCCCAAAGCAATAGATTGCGCTGCTAACATTACAGCTTTCATTCCAGAGGAACAAACTTTATTAATTGTTGTACATGGCACAGTTTCTGAAATACCAGCTAAAATTGCAGCTTGTCTAGCTGGGGCTTGGCCTAAACCTGCTGAGACCACATTACCCATAAAAACCTCGTCTACTAATTTTGGGTCAAGGTTAATTTTATTCAGGGCACCTTTTATAGCTGTAGCACCTAATTTTGGAGCTGTAATTTTTGAAAGACTACCCATAAAACTTCCAATAGGTGTTCTGCCCATAGATACAATTACAACTTCTTTAATTTTCATTTTCAATATTTTTATATGTGCTATTATCAAACAAAACTAACTATTTTAAATCAAATTTGTCAGGAAACTCTCCTTTCAATTTTTGACGTCCATTTTTTTAAGTTAAGTTTGTGTTCACAATATGTATTCATATGAGTAAAACTGTAAACAAATTATACAAGCATAACACTACCATCTATAAGGTTATTCTTTTTTTAATCACAACAGTTACCATTGTATACCTTTTCCCAAAAGGTGGTCAATTTAAATATGAATTTACCAAGGGAAAGCCATGGCAATATGATAATCTTTATGCTCCCTTTGATTTTGCGATCAATAAATCTGAAGAAGAAATTACCGAAGAGATTAAAGCAATAGAAGTTTCTGCTAAGTTATATTTTCAATTTAATAAAGAAATTGTCTCAGAAGTAAAAGAAGCTTATCAATTGAGGACATCTTTATATAATACAAGTGATTCATTGTCAAAAAATGATATTGAGTCTATGGTTTTAATAGGTGATTCTATAATAGATAATGTATATAAAAAGGGGTTTATCGAAGCTACAAGTCAAGGAATTGTTTCTGACAAAAACAGTATTATAGCTTTAAAGATAGATAATCAAGTACAGGATATTATTTATAATAATTTATTGTATTCAAAAGATGTTTTTGAACTCATTAAAAGTAGTTTAGGAGATCAGCCTTACAGTTATTCTCAAAATATAAATTTATCGATACTTTCTGAGCTTATAAGACCAAATGTATCCTACGATAATGAGTTTACCCAAAAAGTAATTGATGAGTCTGTGAATTCAATTTCTCTTAGCAAAGGAAAGGTTTCTTATGGTGAATTAATTATTTTAAAGGGTGATATAGTTGAGGGGAAAAAGATGGCTATTTTGTTTTCCCTCAAAGGTCAGTCTGAATCAAAACTTTGGACTAATGCAAATTATTATTGGATAGTTTTAGGCTATACTATATTAGTTTCTCTAGCACTTTTAATGCTTTTGTTATTTCTTCACAAGTATCGCAAAGAAATTTTTGACAACAATACCAAAGTAACATTTATTTTTTTTAATGTTAGTTTTATGCTATTGATACAAACACTTGTTGTAAAATACAATTCAGATTATTTGTATGTAGTCCCCCTAAGTGTATTACCTATAGTTTTAAAAGCTTTTTTTGATGCAAGATTAGGTTTATTCACACATGTATTAACCGTGTTGCTTTTAGGTTTTATTGTACCAGATAGTTTTGAGTTTATCTATCTCCATATCATTGCTGGAATTGTAACTATTTTAACTGTTTCAGAACTTTACAAAAGAGCAAACCTTTTTATTTCTGTGGGTCAAATAACACTAATTTACATGATTACATATTTAGCGTTTTCAATTATTAAAGAAGGAAACGCCTCTCAAATTAATTGGGAATATTTAATGATGTTTGGGGCTAATGGTTTACTTTCCTTTTTATCATTAATTTTTATTTATGCTTATGAAAAAATATTTGGATTGGTTTCAGATGTTACCTTGTTAGAATTATCAAGTACTAATACGAAGCTTTTAAGAGAGTTAAATGAAAAAGCACCAGGTACATTTCAACATTCGATGCAGGTTGCTAATCTGGCAGAAGCAGCCGCTAATGAAATAGGAGCAAACTCAATGCTAGTTAGAACAGGTGCTTTGTATCACGATATTGGGAAAATATTAAATCCAATGTATTTTATTGAAAATCAATCTACAGGTGTTAATCCTCACAATGATTTATCACCATCAGATAGTGCTAAAATTATAATAGAACACGTTATCAAAGGAATAGAACTAGCAAAACAGTATAGGTTACCCGATAGAATTATAGATTTTATTAGAACACACCATGGTACAAGCCTAGTTTATTACTTTTATGTTAAAGAACAAGATCAAAATCCAGATGAAGAGGTTAATGTTGAAAAATTTCAGTACAAAGGCCCAGTTCCTTTCTCAAAAGAAACGGCTATACTAATGATATGTGATGCTGCAGAAGCAGCCTCAAAAAGTCTTCAACAACCCTCTGCTCAGTCCATAGATAATCTCATAGACAAAATTGTAGAAAAACAAAAATTAGATCATCAATTTATCAATTCTGATATAACTTTTAGTGAGATTGAAAAAATAAAAAAAGTGATCAAAAGAAAATTGATGAATATCTACCATGTACGTGTAGAATATCCAGATTAATTTTATTGCAAAAATTATAAAAAACCTTGCAATATTTTATTTGGTATGTTACATTTGCACTCGCAATTTTTTACTAACAATGTTAGTTTTTCGGAGAGTTGCCAGAGTGGTTAATGGAGCAGTTTGCTAAACTGTCGACGGGTAACTGTCGCGTGGGTTCGAATCCCACACTCTCCGCAACAATTGCTACTCGGGGTGTAGCGTAGCCCGGTTATCGCGCCTCGTTTGGGACGAGGAGGTCGCAGGTTCGAATCCTGCCACCCCGACACTGTTTTCGTAGAAACATTAAAACTACGGGCTCGTAGCTCAGCTGGATAGAGCACCTCCCTTCTAAGGAGGCGGTCATAGGTTCGAATCCTATCGGGCTCACAAATAAATCAACAAAAAGTTGAAACGAAGCAAGCTCAAAATAAAGAGCTTGCTTTTTTATTTTGGGTGATGCTGAAGTTTCTTTTGTTGATTTTCAGCGCGGAGCGCTAAGGATCAGCGAAGCTAATCCTATCGGGCTCACAGACAAATAAGCTCAGCAAGTTTTTACTTGCTGGGCTTTTCTGTTTTTTAAAATGGATACCATCATTTAAATTTTAAAATGCGGAACTCAAGGGATTTATAATTTTATCTTTGAGGCACATTTGTATTTTTTTATTGAAAAGCTTTTGGTAACACAAAGAAGTAAATTCAAGATTGTTTCGGATGATTCTATCAATTACCGAAGAATGCACTTACCTAAGTTTTTTTACAGGAAATTATTACTCAGAAACTTTAGGTTTTAATACCAGTGCTGACTAAACTGTAGTGTGAGATAATGGTAATGGTAAACTATAAGTTTTAAATTATAATTTTTGATAAAGACCTATGCATTCCCTATTT
>Ga0228657_1000738_pt1 | contig 13194 bp, 10 predicted proteins | sample 70DmetaG_FD_182743 | JGI IMG/M metagenome (GOLD analysis project Ga0228657, IMG submission 182743) | Seawater microbial communities from Monterey Bay, California, United States - 70D | ecosystem: Environmental > Aquatic > Marine > Coastal | place: USA: California | collected 2016-10-07 | reverse complement strand
AGCAGAAGCAAGGTTGTTATTGGTATAATTAATTCCTACGGAATAGGTTGTAAGTTTTAAAAAACCGTAACTGGCGGGATTGTTTAAGTTCGCGTGAATTGAATCTGTAAACACATCCAACCCTCCCATATGACGTGTGGCTTGAGTCCCGTTAAAATTTCGTTCCCCCAAACCTGTAGCAGAATATGGGGAAGAGGCTCCGTTTTGAGCAAACAGATTGCTTGTCAATAAAAAAATTAAGAAAAAACCTCCGATTCTTGTCATGAAGAAATATTCATTGATAGTATGAAATTCAAACCTTTAGCTAAAAAATTTGAATGGGCAAATATGCTATTTTTTAATGGTTTAGACAACCTTTCCGCATCCCCTCCTGTTAAAATGATCGTTAAATTTTCAAATTTTGTGTGATATTGGTCTATTAAACCCTCAATTTCGGCCTGAACTCCTTTTAAAACTCCACTGTGTATGGCCTCTTTTGTAGCTGTTCCAAACAAGTTTTTTGTAGGAATTGGTTTCAAAAGTGGTAAATTTCCCGAATAATTGTTCATCGCTTTATATCGCATTGTAATTCCAGGACTGATTGCACCGCCATGATGTACTCCCCCTTTATCTAAAACATCAAAAGTAATACAGCTTCCCAAATCTATAACAAGAATATTTTGCTTAGGATATTCTATACTACAGGCAGCTAATAGTGCTATTCGGTCTGCACCCAGTTGTTCTTTTGGGTGGTATTTTGTTCGAAAGGGGAGTTTGAGCTTCGTTGAACAGATTAGGGTAGGAAGCTCTTTAAGCGCCAATAGTAATTCTTCCAGAACATTTCCATTAACATCCGAAATAATACAGTGGGTAAGTGTGCTGTATTGCTCTTGAAATGTTACTAAGGTTTCTTCCCATAATTTTAAGGGAGTTGCGATAGCATCTAGTTGCTTCATCTCATTAAAAACAAAAAACTTGATTTTAGTATTTCCTATATCAATAATGAGTCGCATCATTTTTTTCTTGAAAGGAACTAAATTACAAAGAAAATAAGTGAAATGTTTTTGTGAGAAGACAAAAGGCAGTTATATTTGCACTTGCTTAAAAGCGGGGTACCTTAGCTCAGTTGGTAGAGCAAAGGACTGAAAATCCTTGTGTCCCTGGTTCGATTCCTGGAGGTACCACTTAATCCTAACCACTTAAAAATAGGCGGTTAGGATTTTTAATTTACAGATATTTAAGATGACTGAGAAAGAAGTTTTACACCCCCCCCTGTGTTTATGTTCTTAAAATTGTAAACACAAATCTCTGATCATGACATTTATTTAATTGTTGCTAGAGTCCCTTTTGAATTGGTATGGACTCACAATATAAGGAGTTGGAAATCTCAATATTTTTAATCAAAGACGATTTAATAGAGAAGGAGTTGACTTCAAACGTAAAGAAGGGTAGTCGGTATGAAAAATAAGTCTATTCTTTCTCCTCAAAGTCAATTAGTTTTGTTGCTTCCTCCTCTGAAGGGGGCACTTCAAGTTGTTCTACATTTTTTAGTTTGGATTGCATCATTCGGGTACGGGTACCTACTAAGGTTTCAATTTCTTGATTGGCCTCATTAATTTTCTTTTGAGCTTTTTCGAGTACACCTCCAAAAGTATTGAACTCTTTTTTAACAGCGGCTAATACATTCCATACCTCACTACTCCGTTTTTGAATCGCAAGCGTTTTAAAGCCCATTTGTAAACTGTTAAGCATTGCTGCTAAGGTAGTGGGACCCGTTACGACAATTTTATATTCTCTTTGTAAAGAAGCAATCATATCGGGCTGGCGAACAACTTCCGCAAACAAACCTTCAATAGGAAGAAACATAATGCCAAAATCGGTTGTATGAGGTGGGTCTATATATTTGGCAGAAATATCTTTGGCGAATTTTTTAACCGATTGGAGTAAGGATTTTATTGACAATTCAACAGCTGCCGAATCCCCTATTTCGTAGGCATTTTGTAATCGAACATAATCCTCTTGAGGAAACTTCGCATCAATTGGTAGGAATACGGGCTTATCGCTTTTCCCCTTTCCAGGAAGTTTGATCGCAAATTCTACTATAGAATCAGACCCTTTTTTAGTTTTAACATTGGTTTCGTATTGATCTGGTGCCATGATTTCTTCTAAAATATTGCCCAATTGGATTTCTCCCAATACCCCACGGATTTTTACATTGCTTAAGACCTTTTTTAAATCCCCCACCCCAGAGGCAATGTTTTGCATTTCTCCTAGTCCTTTTTGAACTACTAATAATTGTTTTGTCACCATTTCAAATGATTTTCCCAAACGTTCTTCAAGTGTTTTGTGAAGCTTTTCGTCAACCGTCTCTCGCATCCGCTCCAAGCGTAATTCTGTAGTTTTGATCATCTCATCTTGTTTGCTCTTCATTTGATCAAACTTTTCTTTTTGGAGGGTATTGAAAGTTTCGACATTTTTGGCAAAACTCGCCTGAAAATCTTTTAGTGCTGTACGTAATTCTTCACGATCATCTTTCGCTTTTTTTAGCAAGGTTTCGTTGAGACGTTCGAAGCTGCGCGTAAGTTCGTTGCGGTTTTCTTGAAGATTTTTAGATAGTTCTTCTCGGTTAATCAAAAATTCTTTTTGAAATTGAATCCGCAACATCTCTTCTACATCTTTTCCTTCAGAGTTTTGCGACTTAAAAAGAAGATAGGCTAAAAGAACAACGCTAAGAAGGGATAACCCTATGGACAAATAAACCATAAAAAACTTTCAATGTTTAAAAATAAAGAAAGTCTCAGGAACTACAGACCTAAAAAAGAGTTGTTTTCCTGTTTAATTTCCTAATGCGGGATAAATAAGCACTGGAACTTTAGCCTCTTGAAATGCTGCTTCAAAAGCTCTAAAATCTTCCTCAATAATTTGATCTAATGACTTGCTTTGCGTCGTCCATTGCATCGCTAAATCTTTATAACGCTCAATTGCTCCTTGAGTCACAACGGGATCTTCTGCATCGACAAACTCTTTTAAATACATCCATTCCGCATTGAGTTTGTTATGGAAATTAATTACGTCTTGAAACGTTTTTTGTTTGGGCTGAATCAATTCTTGCTCCCACTCTTTTAGTTTTTCATCTATCGTTTTAGCCTGATCAACTAAGCCTTCATACGCTGTATTTCCCTCCAATACTTCAAGATAATGATTCAATTGCTTTTGAACATTTCTCATGTGAGTAACGGTTTGATGAACCTTACGAATGCCTGTTTCAATTTTCATTAAAAGCTTTTGTTGTGCTTTGAAGTCTTCTGCGGTTAATGATAAATTGGGATTGGGTAAAATTGAGATGGCAACTTCCTTAACTTGATTATTATAGCTTAATCGAGCTGAATATTCCCCTGGTGCTACCCTACTTCCTTCATATCCTCCATAAACAAAAACCCCTTCTACACTGGGAAGCGTTTGTCTTCTCATATCCCAATGATAACGATTAAATCCTTCTTTTTTAGGCAACGCTTTTATTGGAGCAGGACCTCCAGGCCACGACTTAAATTGTTTCTCTTTTTTTGAGGAATAACTTCTAATCAATTGGTTCTCTTTAAAAATCTCAAGCGTTACCTCTAAGGGGTCTTCTGTTTTAGGTAGATGATAATCTAAGATCACTCCGTTAAGTGGATTGGTCCCTTGGGTACTATTTTTTGATGTCTTCCCCGAAAATATTCTGTAAGCTTTTTTGGGCGTAGCCAGATGTAATCCCGAAACTTGCTTTTGCTCTTGTAGTGGACTTAAGTCATCTAAAATCCAAAACGATCTTCCCGCAGTAGCAGCAATTAGGTCGTTGTCTTGGATGTAAAGATCATTAACGGGGACAACGGGTAAATTCAGTTGAAAAGCTTCCCAACGTTTCCCATCATCGTAGGAGATATAAATACCTGTTTCCGTTCCAGCATAAAGAAGTCCCGGTACTTTTTTGTCAGCGCGAACCACGCGAACAAAATTATGTTCTCCTTCGATACCAGAGGTAATCAATTCCCAAGTCGCACCAAAGTCATTTGTTTTATAAATATAAGATGTCAGGTCCATAAACTTATAGCGCATCAATGTGATATAAGCAGTTGCTGGATCGTGTGGTGAGACCTCAATAGTGTTTATAATACCCTCCTTTAATCCTTTGGGAGTCACATTATTCCAGTTTTTACCTCCATTTTGAGTAAGGTGAACTAAACCATCATCACTTCCTGCCCAAAGCACATTTGGATCAAAAGGAGAAGTGGCTAAGCTCATTAAGGTATTGTAATTTTCCCCCCCAGCTGCCTCATTAGTAAACGGTCCTCCGCCAGGGTTTTGTCTGCTTTTATTATTTCGAGTTAAATCTGGACTAATTACCTCCCAATCTACACCACCGTTTTGTGTTTTAAAAACTACATTCCCCGCATGATATATTGTGTTTGAGTCTGAGGGTGCACTTAAAATAGGTGCATTCCAATTAAAGCGGTATTTAAAGTCTTTTGGAACATTTCCCAAGGAAAGTTCTGGATATTCTTTGATTTGTTTCCCAGATTTGGTAGCGCGATGCCAGCGTTCAATAATTCCTTGGTAACAACCCCCAAAAACGACTTCTGGGTTTTCTGGATCAAAAGCTAAAAACGCACTTTCACAACCTGCAACAGAGTACCAATCTTTCCATCCAATACCCCTGTCACTATCCCTACTTTTAATTCCAATTGCCGAATTGTCTTGCTGCCCTCCATAAACATGATAAGGTACCTGGGCATCTGCAATTACTCTATAAAACTGTGAAGTAGGTTGATTTTGTTGAGTACTCCAACTCTTTCCCCCATTTAATGAGACATTTGCTCCTCCGTCATTAGAGTTTATTATCAGTTGATTGTTGTACGGATGAATCCAAAGGTGGTGGTTATCTCCATGAGGAGTCCCCATGTTTTGAAAAGTTTTTCCACCATCAATAGATTTTAAAGCAGGCGCATTTAGTACATAAACACGATTTTCATCTTGTGGGTCCGCAAAAACTTCCATATAATACCAGGATCGAGCAACAGTAACTCTATTTTTATTGACTTGTTTCCATGATGTTCCGCTGTCATTAGATCGATATACTCCAGAGCTTGTTCCTTCCGCTTCAAGATTGGCATACACCACTTTAGAATTGGCTCTTGAAACTGAAATTCCCGCTTTTCCAAGAACTTCAGGAAGCCCTTTTTCCAATTGAATCCAATTTGCTCCTCCATCGGTTGATTTATAAATCCCTGAATCGGGTCCTCCAGAACGCATTTCCCAAGGGGTCCGCAAATGATCCCACATGGCCGCATAAAGTATTCTAGGGTTCTTCATATCCATGCTTAAGGATGCTGCGCCAACATGATCATTGACAAACAATACGTTTTTCCAACTTTTCCCTCCATCAAATGTTTTATATACACCTCGTTCTTTATTTGGTCCATATTGAGCACCTTGAACTGCTACATAAAAAATATCTGGATTGGTTGGGTGGATTTGAATGTTAGCTATATGTCTGGACTTATCCAAGCCGATATGCTGCCAAGTAGCTCCAGCATCATTGGATTTATAGACTCCATCTCCCATTGAAGTCATTACTCCACGGGCCGCGTGTTCTCCCATTCCAACAACCACTACGTTAGGGTCACTCTCTGAAACTGCAATAGCCCCTACTGTGCCTGTTTTAAGAAAGCCGTCTGAAATATTTTTCCAATGCAATCCGTAATCTTCTGTTTTCCAAATTCCACCACCAGTACTTCCCATATAAAAGGTAGCAGGTTCTTTTACAACACCAGTAGAGGCAACACTTCGCCCCCCCCTAAAGGGTCCAATATTCCTCCAGCTAAGATTGTTGTATGCTAAAGACGCGGAAGTTTCTTTTTTACTCGCTTTTTTCTTTTTTTGGCTAAATGACAATGAGGTGCTTAATAGAAGTACCATCATTAGTTGTAATATAACTCTCATAAATAAGTTTAAAAGTATAGTTCTTGTATGGGTTTGATATTACAAGGTAGAAAAATATTGATAAGGATTACAAAAAGAAAAATTATTCTTCAGATAAGGTAAAGTGAAATAGTCTGGGATTCTTTTTTTCCTCACTTTCGGAACTCAACCAAAATTCATTTGCATTGATAATTTTTATTGCTTCTATTTGTGCGGGTTTTATTGAAATCAGATATTTTTTCATTTCTATGTTTTCAAACCCGTTTTTGACAAAGTTGGTCAAAGTGTAAAAAAATTGTTCCCCATTATAATTATATCCTGTCAAAACCATAAGATCATCCTTTTCGCTATAATCAGCAGCAGTGATTAGTGCCTGAGTATCGATTACTTTTCTTGGAGTCAAAACATAATCCCCAGCCACTTTTGGAAAACTGTAAATCTGAGATTTAAATGTTTTCCTGTTTTTTGAAAATAAAATCAACTCATCTCCTACCACCGCTAAGGCTTCTGCATCATATTCATTTTTAGCTTCTCTAGAAAAGGTTTTTTGAGCTTCATAACGAATTTGAATACTGCCTTGAGGAATAAATTGACGATTTAAAATATAAATCTTTAAATTTTCTCGAGTAGCATAATTATTTCCAGTGTCCGCGATGTAGAAGTGTTCTGAATCACTGGCAAGATCCTCCCAATCTTTATTTTTTATCTTGTTGATTTCAACTTCTAAAATTTTTTCTCCATCGGTATCAAAAATATAGAGTTTAGGATCATCTCCAGAATCGTTGTGGGATATTAAATAGTCCCCAAAACGTTCTAAACCAGACGTCTCATCCAATGATTTTGTCAAGCTAATTGTTGTGTAAGAGAGCTGAGCTTTCGCAATTGAGGAACTAAAGAAAAATAAAAAAATAATAAATCGCATATTAGAAAAATTTATGAAAGATACCCAATAAATAAATTAGATGCAGTTCCGGTAAATTTTTAAAACCTTAAATTGGACCTTAATAATTTCTTATTTGAAATGAAAAAAGTTCTCTTCTACAATTGTTGTATTCTGCTTTTTATTTCCTGCCAAAAAGAGGTGGCTCACCAAACATTTTTAGCCTTAGGAGATAGTTATACCATCGGTGAAAGTGTACCCAAAGACCAACGCTGGCCCATGCAACTTGTCGCTACATTAAAAGAATATGATTTTCACATTGAACCACCACAAATCATTGCTAAAACTGGCTGGACCACCAATGAATTAAAAGAAGCCATTGACAATTCCAGCTTAAATTATCCTTACGATTGGGTTTCTTTATCGATTGGAGTTAACAATCAATATAGAGGAAGGTCTATAGAAGAATTTAAGAAAGAATTTGAAATCTTGCTGTTAGAAGCTATCGCATATAGTGGAAATCGAAAAGAACGCGTTTTTATTGTCTCAATACCTGATTGGGGGGTTATGCCTTTTGCAAAAGATCGAGATCGAGAACAAATTGCACGAGAAATTGATGATTTTAATCAAGTGATCTATGCGGTTTGTGCAAAAGAACAAATTCGCTTTATCGATGTTACGCTGATTTCAAGAAACGAAAATGAAGATCCCAAATGGATTGCTGATGATCAACTACATCCTGGAGGTGCACAATACGCCCAATGGGTTCAAGAAATTCTTCCCTTCTTTCTAAATCGTACTTATGATTGATTTAAAAGAAGCTATGGCGCTTGACCAAAAAGATCCCCTTGCCAAACTGAAAGATCGTTTTGTCCATCAAAAAAATGAAATCTATATGGATGGTAATTCCTTAGGGAAACTTCCTAAAGTTGTAACTCAAATTATAGATCACAGTCTTCAAAATCAATGGGGGAAACGTTTGATTCGAAGTTGGAATGAAACTTGGTTAGAGCTCCCGCTTAGGATTGCAAAAAAATACAGTCAACTTCTAAACACACAAAAAGAAGAAATCCTTATTGGAGAATCAACCTCTGTGCGATTATACCAAATAATCCATGCCCTTATAAAGTCAGAACTCTTTGCAAAACAACTAGGCTCAGATAGACTGAATTTCCCTACAGATTTATATATACTAGAGGGTTTGGCACAAGACGCTTTGTTAGCTCCTCCAATCCTAGTGGATTATAAACAAGAAGTTGTTGCTGATTTAGAATTATTGAAAACTACAATTCAAAACAACCCTGGCATCTATTGTTTTAGCTTAGTTTCTTACAAAAGTGCTTTTCTATATCCAATGAAATTATTGAATGCTTGGGCAGAGAAACACCAAAGTATAATCGTTTGGGATCTGAGCCATGCTATAGGAGCAGTAGCTATAGACCTAAAAGCATCTCGCTGTAAAATAGCCTTGGGATGTAGTTATAAATATATGAATGGAGGTCCTGGAGCATCCGCTTTTTTATTTGTTGAAAAAACACTTCAAAAAAAGTTGTTCAACCCAATTCAAGGATGGTTCGGTCATCAAAATCCTTTTTCTTTTGAGTCTAAATACCGTCCTGAAGCTGGAATTAACCGCTTTGCCATAGGTACCCCTCCCATCCTTTCTATGCAAGCAATGGAGGCAGGTATAGATCTTGTTTTAGAGGCTGGAATAAAAAACATCCGAAGTAAAAGTGAGCAATTGTGTCAATTCTTTCTCAAAGGAGTAACCTCTAATTTACTTTCACTAGGTTTTGGTCTGGAAAGTCCTTCTGAAATTTCAAATCGCGGAGCTCATATTACCTTATCTCATTCGGCTTCATGGCAAATATGCAAAGCCTTAATTAACGGCAATTCTAAAGAGGGGCTTATCATTATCCCCGATTTCCGACCACCCTCCTTTATTCGGTTTGGGATTGCCCCACTTTATACAGGTTTTGAAGATCTTTATAAGGTCATTTGTCGCTTAGAAGAAATTGTTTTATCCAAAGAATACCTTCAGTTTGATGATAAAAAGCCCAAAGTTACTTGAGAAAAAAACTTTTGCAGTTATAATAAAAAAAGCCTTCAGGAATTATTCCCAAAGGCTATAACCATAAACCAATTCATTATTGAAGAATTGATTCAACAAATATAAAGAAAACTTAAACAAAACCACATTTAATATTAATTTTTATACAGATTTTGATGGATACTAATCAACAAATTGCTATCTATATAGCACATTTCAAATTTTTCTTTTCAGCATCTTTCTGACTATTAAAAATTTGAAATTTTATAACCTTCTGTTAATTTGAGTAAAAACAACCTCTTAAATTTGTTCAAAAAATTAAAAATGCGCTATTTAAAATCGATCTTTTAAGTTATCGGATTCTTTTATTGGGTTCTTCTAGGACGCTATATCAAAAATTGAGTTTATTGGGTAGCTTCGTACTCTAGTTCCCAGTTTGGATTTTCAAGTTTGTTTATTATGTATTTAACCGTTATTTCCTCTCCTTTAACTATTGGCTTTGAGGTTATCAATCTAATATGCTTCAATACCCCAATCTCAGCATCTTCATCAGCAAAAACGACATTGCAATTTGGAATTTCGTGATGATTTATAAAAGCTCCTAAAGGAAGCCTAATATAATTATCTGTAAATCGAGTGTCAAAAATATGAGAAATACCCAAATCCGTACCTTGAGAAATGTCTTTTAGTGCAAAAATTCCCAAGCCTTCAATCTTGCTAGAAGCTATCGTTAAAAAGGCTGGTAAAGGTCTCCAATTTGTATCTTTAATCATAGTTCTTCAATAGTACGCTTAAATATAAACATTCATTCTTATTTCACGATCACTTCAATATCTAAGGTTGATTTTGGAGCATCTACTGCATTTAAGACACGGAAAGGGAGTTTTACTGATGCTTTTTTGGTTATTGTTTTAATGATAAGCTTGATCGATTCCTTGGGAGGGATAGTAAAAACCGATCCTCTCTGATGAAAACTGTACTCACCTGTATATTCCAATTGAAATGGGACTGCACTCTTATTGGTTACCTCAACTTCCATTAGCAGTTTATCTTTAGGATAAAAAGGAGTCCCAAATTCAAGATTTTCCACTACTATTTTTTTTAGAGGTACGGTTTTTCCGATAAGCATCTCTTCAAACCAAATCACTGTATTTCCTTCAAAAAGCGCCTTTTTAAGTGCTTCAGGAGATTTATCTTCTACATGTACAAAAGTCAGAGGGCGATGTCCTCCTTGAGCTATGTCATGAGCCCAATATGTAAGTCCATGAATATCTGAGGTTCCCAATATAGTGAGATCATTTTCTAATGCAATTGCTAAGGCTTCCTCTGAAAAGGTAGTTTCATTAACCACTTCAATTCCGTGCAGCAGTTTATTTTTGATTAAATATTTGTGAAACGGCTCCAATTGAGCAATCCCGTCATTGCGTTGGGCATCCCAGTTGGGATGGTTCCAAAACACGAAAGCCTCTTGTTCATTTGCTGCTTGAATTCCAGAAAGAGAATCTTTGTGGAGTAATGCATTTGCATCTTTTATAAAAACAGCATTGATATGCCCTGGTGGCATAGAACGGGTAATTTCAGAGCCATTAATAACTTGAAGCTTTTCATTTGTTTTGAGCATCCCCTGAGCGATAATATAAGAGCGGTTTCGGTCTGGATGAGGTAGGTCTTCAGCATTGGGTTGGTATTCCAAATGTTCGGTTAGCGCAATCAGATCTAATCCCTCCCTTCGGGCTTCTTCAACGCGTATGCTTGGCCATACAGAGCCATCTGAAAATACCGTGTGAATGTGTAAGTCAGCACTTAACCAAAGTCCTTCTTTTTGTGAATGAAAAAAGGGCTGTTGACCATAACTAAAAGCACCGCCAATTAATATGAGAAGAATTAATTTGGAGTAATTTATTTTCATGGATCTGTTTTTTTTAAGAGTTTTAATATTCTAATATATCATAATCTGTAAAATAAGATGGTATTCCAAAGTCTATTTTTCAAATAGTTAGCGCTGGATTTGGCTATGGTGTTTTTCTGAAAACCACTGATGAAACTCAGTTTATCACTCACTTTTACATTCAATCCAAGAAAAGTCCAATTTTGATTGAATTTGTAAGGAATCCCCGATCGATTTATCACATTGAAAATTTCGTTGAACAATAGGAGGTTTATTCGAACTTTTGCTTCCTCTTTAGATACGGTTTTTTGGTAGGCTAATCGAATTCGAATCCTACTAGAAAAATCAAAACTTCGCAAACCTTTTTCTTGTTGTAATGGGAGTTCTTCTTGAAATCGGTGTTCTAGACGAATCCAAGTGCTAAAGGATGCCTTTTTTAAAGGTAATGTAAATTGCACCTGTTCCCAGATATTATGTTCTCTACGAACTCTAGGATCGGCGTTAATATCTTGATCAAAGTTTTTTATATAGGTATAGCCTCCGCGCCAGGAGACATTTTTAGAAGCTTGATAGGATAATTGAGGTCTAAACAAATGCTGATTCCAAACATTAAAATAATCGATGGTTCTTAAATGAACTTCCGTTCTTAAACTTGTCTTATCAGAAAGGGGATAATCAATAAAAGTAGCATTCCAGATTCCATTTACCTTGTCATATTCTTGAGCTTTTAACTTTGTGTTTGCAACTAATAATATCGTTACAAAGAAAAATACCTTATTGATCATTCTCATTTGTATTTACGCATTAATCCTTCTTGTGTAACCGAAGCAACCATCTCTCCTTGTTTACTAAAAATGCTTCCTCTAGAGAACCCTCTTGCGTTAGATGCACTTGGGCTTTCGATAGCATATAATAGCCAGTCATCAATCCGAAAATCCCTGTGAAACCAAAGGGCGTGGTCTAGACTAGCATAATACATCTTTGCATTCATTAACTTTTCTCGATGGGGAAGCGTAGCTGAAAGTAAAAGACTGTAGTCCGACGCAAAAGCTAAAATTTGATGTTGGAAGGGCAGATCATCAGCAACTTTATCCTTTATTCGAAACCAGATGTATGCTAAAGGGGGGGAATTTTGGGTTTGAAGATAAATGGCTTTATCTACCGGTTTAAATTCAAAAATTTGAGGATGCGCTTTCATCAATCGTTGAAAACGTTCTGGGTCTAATTGTTGCAAACCTTCGGCTTGTTGGATGTCTGTTAAAAGTAAGTCTGGAGTCAAGACATTAGGCATGATGATTTGATGACTTACCCCTTCTTCTTTTATGTGAAAAGAAGCCGCCATATTGAATATGGCTTTCCCGTTTTGAAAGGCTACTACTCTTCGGGTAGTAAAACTCCTTCCATCACGAATGGTATCTACATGATAATCTATGGGAATATTTATGTCTCCTCCCAAGATAAAATAACCATGCATAGAATGTGCGATTCTTTTTTCTGGTACTGTTTGGTAGGCAGCGTGGAGAGACTGCCCTAGAACTTGACCTCCAAAGACTCGCCCCCAAGCGGTTTTATAATTTTTACCTATGAAATGGTTATCCTTTTTTTTCTCTAATGTCAAAAGGTCAATAAGTTCTTTGCCTGATATCATTTTCCAAAATAGTCTTTAAATTTAAAATAGGTTTTAAATTTCATTCAAAGATATTCATTCTCTATAGTTCTTGAATCTTAGATGTTGGCTAAAGATTTAATTTCGATAATTTAAAGCAGGTTTTCGATCACCAAGCATCGGGATGTAGGTAAAATCAGATCCTCGTTTTTTTTAACCGCTTTTTATCCGTTACTAGGTAAACCCCTAACAAGATAAAAGCACAACCCATCCATTGGAACCACGTGAAAACTTCTCCATCCAAAACACCCCAGCCAATAGCAACTATGGGTAAGAGATAAGTAATAGAAATTGAAAAAACAGGTGATGAAATCGCTACCAGTTCATTAAACATGACTTTGGCTAAAGCTGTTCCTAAAAAAGCAAGTATAAAAATATAACCTAAAGAAATACTCACTTCACCTCCTGTAATTACAGAGCTCCAAGGAAAATTGGAAAAACTCAATACTAAAAGAGCTGGAATAATAATCGCTAAAAAATTTCCTAATGCAATTCCCAATGCACTTACACCATCAAGCTTGTATTTAAGTACATTCACATTAATCGCATAACACCCTGCGGCACAAACCACTAATAGGGCATACCAGCTTTTTGTCCCGCTATTAATCGAAAACTCATTAGATACCAAAATAAGGGTTCCTCCAAAGCCAATGAGTACTCCTATAAGTTTCCCCCATTTAAGTGTAGAACCAAAAAAGGCTAACCCAAAGAGAAGGGTAAAAAGGGGAGTCATTCCGTTTAAAACAGCTGCTACAGAAGAGTCAATAGCTGTT